>Ga0265300_10003306_pt1 | contig 13314 bp, 7 predicted proteins | sample AusTroGonzalo_MG_FD_193482 | JGI IMG/M metagenome (GOLD analysis project Ga0265300, IMG submission 193482) | Bovine rumen microbial communities from tropical cattle in Woodstock, Queensland, Australia - Gonzalo_03 | ecosystem: Host-associated > Mammals > Digestive system > Stomach > Rumen ... | reverse complement strand
AGGATTCGGCTCATCCAGACGGAAACAGCGAAATACCTTTTCTATGACATGCATCACATTATTTATGATGGCGGCAGCATGAAGGTTTTGGTGCATGATATCGACGCATTGTATAAAGGCGAAGACATATCGCCAGAAGACTGGAATGCCTTTGAACTCTGCGATGAAAATAATCAACTGTGTAAGGGAAAATCTTTCGAAAATGCCAAAAACTGGTATGCCAAAGAATTTGTCGGAGCACCTTCTTCGTTATATCCAAAACCTGACAGGAATGGTGCGGAACCCCAAATGCAGTTAGTATCGCGTCAGTTGAATGTTTCTCCTGATAAACTCAAGGCGATATGCGAAAAGGAAATGATTACAATGAACGTTTTGGTTTCCGCTGCGGGGGGCTGCCTGATTGGTAGATACTGTGGCGTAAATGAGGCTATGCTACAATCCATGTATAGCGCTCGTGAAGACAAACGTTCTGAAAACGTTATCGGTTGTTTCGCAACTCCTGTCCTGATGCACATGAAGTGGGCCGAAAATGAATCCGTTTCGGCATACTTGCAACGAGTCGGAAAACATGTCCTTGAGGGAATCAAGCATTGTGTAGTCTATTCTTTGCTGGATATTGGACGTGATTTGCATGTACAGCCCGCAATGCCGTTTATATTCCAAGGAACATTGCAGAATGAAGATTTCTTTATCGGAGATACTCTTGCTAAATACCAGCCGATTTCTGGCAATGAACATGGTTCGCCCATAAACGTTCATGTCTTTGTCGATAATGATGGACATATTGTCATGAGGATATTCTTCCTTTCAAACCTTTATTCGCCGGAATATATAGAACAGTTCATGAATGATTTTAACAATATTCTGGAACAGATTGCAACAGGCAAAGTCATGAATGAAATCCAAAAGCTTAAGGATTGATACGATGCAGATATACATTGAAAAATTGATAGAATTGGCAAAACAAAATCCGAATAAAGTTCTTATTGTGGATCATGATGGTCGTAGAGCCACGACGCGAATGGAATTTCTCGATAAGGCTAGGCGAATTGCAGGATATATCCGCTCAAAGAATATACCTGACAATTCATTTTTGCCAATCGTGATGGATGGTTGCATGGAATATCTTGCCGCCGATTTTGGTTGTTGGCTAGCCGGGCATGCTTCGGTACATCTAAGCGATAGTTATCCTGAAGCCCGCATCAAATTCATCATTTCTGACAGCAGAGCCCCTTTTGTTATTGATAAAGATTTTATTAAAAACGCATTGACGTATAACCCCGATGAAATGATTACTCCGCGTAAAGACGATAGTTACGCAATTATGTTCTATACGTCTGGAAGTACAGGAAACCCCAAAGGTGTAGTCCATACAGATAAATTCTTCTGCCTTGGTAATCAGAATCTGTTATCTAGTCCAAACGATAGTTTCGTTGAAGATGATATTTATGCTCCGACGACTCCGATGTACTTCGTTGTGTCACAACTTATTTATGGAGCAATTTGGGCTGGAGCCACCGTTCATATTTTATCGGATGAAGTCAAGCATGATATCCGTAACATGGAAAACTATCTGTCTGAACACGATGTCACGGTAGGATTCATGCCGCCTTCGATGTTGCGTGAATTTCATAATAAAGGACGATGCCTAAAGCGTGTTATCACGGGTGGCGAAAAATTGGTCAATGCGACTCCTCCCAAAGATTTTGTCATCCATCAAATATACGGACAAACTGAAGCTCCATTTTATATACTTTCATTTACTTTAGACAAATTCTATGAACGTGTTCCAATGACTCCGATTGGTTCAATGGTTGTAAAACTGGTCGATGACGATGGCAACGAGGTTCCGCAAGGAACTGAGGGTGAACTGTTAATCAAATTGCCTGTTCTGCCGATTTATCTCAATAACGAAGAAAAGAATGCTCAAGTTAAAAAAGAGGGGTGGTTGCACTCGCAAGACTTGATGATTCAAAATGAAAAAGGGGAGTTCATCTATGTCAATCGTAAAGACTGGATGGTAAAAATCAACGGGCAGCGCATTGAACCCGGTGAAATTGAAAACGTCATGAAACGCATTGAGGGCGTTCGCGATTGCGTTGTGAAAGGTGTTTCCTCTCCGCTTGGCGACCGTCAATACCTTGTGGGCTTCTATCTTGCCGAACACGATCTTGGATATGATTTTTTAGTAGCGGAATTGGGCAAGAAACTTCCAGATTACATGATTCCAAAAATTCTTATCCGCATGGAAGAGTTTCCGAAAAATGCCAATGGAAAAATTGATCGTAAGGCACTCCTTCCGCCTGATGAATCGGCATTACTTTCAGAATACGTTGCGCCTACGAACGAAATTGAGAGCGGCCTTTGTGATGCTTTTGCGAAAGTCATGGGATTCAAAAAAGTCGGAATTGACGATGACTTTTTCCGTTTAGGCGGCAACAGCATCCAAATGATGCGCATTCAGCAAGCCTGTTCCGAACTCGCTATCGAAAAATTACGTTCTATGTCCACCAAGTTGATTTATCAAGGGCGAACACCGAAAGGCATTGCTGCTTTATTGAATAAAATCAAGGAACAGAAAAAACAAATCTTGGATGATTATCCTTTGAGCGGAATCCAGCGTTCTTATTATCAGATTTGTCGTGCACATGAAGGAATGCCGATATTCAACGTATCTAATCTAATACGTTTGGATTCTCGGGTTGGTATGCAACGTTTGGCAGAAGCCATTCAAAAAGTTGTGAACACGCACCCCGGTTTACACATCCGTCTGTTTGAAAATACAAAAGGCGAAGTTCGTCAGAAATTGGAAAAGATTTCTTTTTCGCTTGAAGTGGAGCATCTATCAGATGATTCGTTTGAATCCGAAAAGAAGAATCTTGTCCAACCGTTCTTCTTGTTAAAGGACCGTCTTTTTAGATTTAGGTTATTTGAAACGCAAAGTGCAAAGTATCTGTTCTACGATATCCATCATATTATATATGACGGCGCTTCGCAGATTATTTTATTTAAAGACATTGAATCGGCATATCATGATATTTCTCTCGAAAAAGAGGATTGGAATATGTTGGAAATGGCGGCAGAAGAGAGCCTAGTTCGTGAAACAGAGGCTTTATCGAATGCTCAAACGTGGTATAGGAAAACTTTTGCCGATGCGGTTCCTGTGAAACGGCCTGATATGGCTCCAGATGCATCGCCTAAGCTGACTCGTCTGATGACGACGCTTGACATATTGCCAACTGATGTAGAGGAATTTTGTCAAACATCTGGAGTTACCGTAAACGCTTTAACTACAGCCGCATTCGTGCTTATGTTAGGACAATATGCGGACTCAAAAGATATTGTGATAGCATCGGCTTACAATGCTCGTGAAGATGCGCGTGTACGTAATACTATAGGTCTGTTTGCTCGTCCTGTTTTCATTCGAACTCGCTGGACCGATAATACGCTTACAAAGGAATTCTTGCAATCTATGCGCCGTAATCTCTTGGAATGCATGGATAACAGCATTTATAGCTATGCCGAGATGCAAGCCGACATTCCTCAGTCTCCTGGCTACCTTTTCATTTTCCAAGGAGAATTGACCGAAGAACCCGAAATCGGGGGCTTTTCGACAAAATCGGTTCCTCTTGTAGAAAAACAGGCTGTTTCGGCAATTGAAGCACACTTGTTCCTTGATAAAAATGCCAACCTGTTCAAATTGGAAATGCTTTACAAACAGGCTTTTTACGATGATGCGTATATAAAGCGTATGGTTGAGCATTACCAAACTGTATTGAAGGGGATGATGATTACCGTACAACTTAACGACGCTCGTTGCCTTGTTTTAAAACAAGATAAATTTTAAAAATGGGTAAGTAAATATGGCTACGAATATTTTGAAATTTATTCATCGACTTCAGCAGCTTGCGCAAGAATCTCCTGATAAAGCTGCTGTAATCGAAGGTTCACAAGTTGTCAGTAGAAAGTCTTTGCTAGAATTGGCGTACAAGGTATCTGCTTTTGTCAAAGAGAGAGTGTCTGGGTGTCCGGCCTTTATTCCCATTGCATTGCCCAATGGTGCAGACTATATCGCTGTGGAACTCGGAATTTGGATGAGCGGTAACGCCACAGTGCATCTTGGCGATGAATTCCCGGAAGTACGCAAACAGTATATTGTAAACGACTGCAATGCTCCTTTTGTTTTTGATGCAGGAATGGTCAATGAGGCACAAAAATGTGAACCTCTGTTTAGTATTGATGAGAGAGAAGGAGCGCAAGCCTGCGTCATGTTTTATACATCAGGTAGCACGGGGAATCCCAAAGGGGTTCTTCATAGCGACCAAAGTTTCATGGAGGCAATCGAAAGAGCGGCTAAAGTAAGTTCATGGAACGAAAACGATATTTTTGGAAATATTGCACCCTTCTATTTTATTGCCATTGGAAACGTCTATGAAATGCTTTATATTGGCGGTGTCGTTGATATCGTTCCGCATAACGTTCGGATTGATATTGATGCACTGCAACATTATCTCAAAGAGCACAATATTACGACAACATTTATCAGCCCTTCGCTTTTTCATACATTAAATGTCGAAGAAACAAATTTGCGCTGCATACGATTAGGTGGCGAACGAGTAAGCATGATTGCCTCTCGGAACTGTAACATCTATAATTTTTATGGACAAACCGAATTGGCGGGTGCTCCAATTTCTTTTTTCATCGACAAGGCATACGACAATACACCCGTAGGTAAAATCCATCCAGACTTGCAAGCAATCATTGTTGACGAGAATGACAATGAGGTCGCCTTTGGAGACGAAGGTGAATTGTGCATCAAGGAAATTACAGCGCCCCGATATTTTGGAGACGAAGATAAAACCAGACTACTTTGCCGTAATGGCATGCTACATACGGGGGATGTCTTCCGTCAGTTACCTTCCGGTGATTTACTTTATGTAAACCGCAAAGATTGGATGGTCAAAATCAATGGCCAACGTGTAGAACCCGGAGAAGTAGAGGTTGTTTTAAATAAAATCAAAGGCATTCGACAATCTGCAGTAAAAGGTTTTTCCGACGAGAAAAATCATCGTCAATATTTATGTGCGTTCTATGTTTCGGATGACGATGTGACTGAGACATTTATCCGTTCAGAACTAGAAAAAGCATTGCCACCTTACATGATTCCCATGTATTATGTCAAGTTGAACGAGTTGCCCCAAAATGCAAATGGCAAACTTGACTACAAAGGATTAAAATCACCTGTAGGCGGAATAAAGCGAGTCCCATACAAATCTCCTACAAATGATGTAGAAAGTTTACTTTGTAAATTTATGGGAGATGTTCTTAGCATTGAAAATATTGGCTTAGACGAAGACTTCATCGCCCTTGGCGGCGATAGCATTCGCATTATGAAATTGCAGCAAAAATTCAATCTGCAAAAGCCGCCCCATATTGCAACAGTTCTTACAAACACATTGATTAATCAAGGAAAAACGCCACGTAAAATTGCGGAACTCCTAGAAGCAAGTCGTGAATATCAATTTGAAATACTGCCTGTTTATCCCTTGAACGACATGCAGATGTTCTATTTTTTCATTAGCAGCAGATTCCCAGATCAGGCTTTAAGCAACCTTCCAATGCTGTACAAACTAGATGATTCTGTCGATATGGAAAGGCTTGCATGCGCCATTGAAAAAGTGGTGATAAACCATGATGCTTTTTCCATCCATCTAGGTTTGGAAAAGATGGATGGATTTGTAAAATGGATGGAGCAAAAGGGGCTAAAACGTATTTCTTTTATCGTAAAGCTTTCTTTGTGTATGCTCGGCTTGGTCAAGCAACGTGTAGTGAAGGATTTCTCCTATAAGCAAATTGTTGAAGAGATGGATGATAAGGAATTTACGGGCAATTTGCATGCTTTATTCGTAAAACCTTTTGCCATGCTAGACCAGAACCTATTCCGTATTCGTTTAATCAAGACGCAATCTGCCAAATATCTATTCTTTGATGTCAGCCATGTCATTTTTGATGGCGATTCGATGGCCGTTTTTATTGAAGACTTGGAACGAGCTTATCAAAAACAAGAATTACAGAAAGAAATATGGACTTTGCCACACGCTGTAATGGCCGAAAAGTCATTCCAAAAAAGTAACGCAAACCAACAAGCCTTTAATTGGTATAAAGAACATTTGAAAGGCGTACCCCAGAATATTTTCCCACGTCCGAACAAATCAAATGGAGATGTGGTCATTCGACAACGTGTTTATCCGTTGAATTTATCTATTGCCGAATTACAACAGTTTGCACGCCAGATGGGTTGTTCTGTGAATGTATTCACGACAGTGGGTTTTGCACTTTTGTTGAGTTGCTACAGCGGTAGCCGTCAAGTACCATTGAGCTTGGCATATAATGGACGTGAAGATTATAGAACAGAACGCACAATCGGTATGCTCAGTCATGGAATTATTTTAAACACCGCTATTGAAGAAAACTCGTTTGTTGAAGATTATATCAATGGTATTAAGGAAAACATTCTTTCCGGGATGAACAACTGTTTTATTTCTATTCGAAAGTTGGTGCAGTCTGGAGCTAAACTCCAAAATTGCATGCCCTTCCTTTATCAAGGTGAAAAACAGTCTTCTCCATTGATAGGAGGAGCCATCGCCAAAAATGTGCAGATTCCCATTGAAATGAAAGAAGGCATGCCGATGGTAGCCCATTTTACCATTATGGATGGATCAGCGGAGTTGATGTTATTTTATCATGAGGAAATGTACTCCGAAGAATATTTACAGAAATTTGTGTATAATTATGGTGAAATTCTTCGCAGAATTACCAAGGTGAAATACGTGAAGGATCTTATAGCTCAATGCGATGTATAAACAATAACAGGACGAGGTCAAAATGAAGAATCAATATAAAGTTTCTGTGGTGACACCATTTCATAATGTTGATATGGATATGTTTGCACAATGTGCTGCTTCAGTAAAAGAGCAGACAATCGGTTTTGAAAATATCGAATGGATTATTGTTGTTCACAACTGCGATTCTGGTTACATGGACAAGTTGACGGATATGTTTAAGGAATTTGATAATGTTATATTGAAGGAATTAAACAACGACGCATGCACGCCTTCTTCGCCAAGAAACTGCGGCACAAGTCTCGTAACATCACCGTATATCGGTTATCTCGATGCAGACGATAGCTATTTGCCGAATTGCCTAGAGGTGGCCCTCAAGGAAGCTATTGATACGCAGTCTCAGATGGTCTGGTTCCGTCGCGAATTGGAAAAGGAAGACCCTTCGATGATGATGCCGATGGCAACGACTTGCTGGAACAACACGCTGGATCGCATTGTCATCGAACGCGGTAAATGGGAAGACGATAAAATGTTCGAAGGTTTATTCGGTTTTGCGACTTCTTACATTTACGAAACCGACTTTTTACGGAAGAGTAATCTGACATTCAGCGAAACAATGCTTTTTGGTGAAGATTTTCTCTTCGTTGTTCAAACCGTGGCGTTAGCTGATCGTATATGCTATTTGCCTAAGCATATTGGTTATCATTATTTTGTAAATAGTAATTCTATGGTGCAAAATGGTGAAAAATCAGCAGACATGATAATTAAATACGCTGAAGGCTTCCATAATTTATTTGAAACAATGCGAAATTTTGGTATTGATCCACAAGAAAATGCGCAAATTCAATGTGGTTTAATTATAGCTCGTTTCATTTTATCTTCGCCACGTCTTTCTGTAGAAGATCGTAAGACTATCAAAAAAATTCTTGTTGCTGATGTTGGGAGTATGTATCGTTTAGCGCCTAGCAAAACATTTAATATACGCATGCGTGAGACGATGTTTCATATGTCGCAGGATGTCATACTCAATCCTGAAAATCCTGGAGCGCTGATACTTCGCATTATTATAGATGGCATTCACGAATTGATTAGTATCCTAAAGCATAATGCGGAAACTGATATAGGTGTGCGCTATAATTTTATGAAATTGCGAACTTTTTCGGCATATCAGTACCGCATACCCTTAACAAATGAAAAATTTTATGAACCCTTGATAAAACTCCAGACACAAGTAGGCGAAAGAAATATCATTACATCGGATCCTATTACAAGGTATTTTGTCAAGGAATCGGGGTATCTTGTTCCATGCACTGAAGCGATGAAAAAAAAATACGCCAGTTGTTTCGCTTCGTTGCTCCAAGGAAAAAAGAATTTACTTATAGCACGTAGTTGTCCTATTTTACGCAAGACAAATGACGATGCAGAAATTGACACAATGCAAAGTTCCATTGTCAAGGATTATTTCGCCTCATATTTCTATCAGGGCGGAATTCAGCAAGCTGAGTTATCTTCGTCCATCATGACTTATTTTAAACAAGATAACTCCGAAGAGGATTATTTTGATATTATGCAAGATGCTCTTGCCGCAAAGGATATTAATCAAATAGTCAGTTTGACGACAAATGAGTTGCTAAAGGCTTTTACGACCCTTGAAAATCATTGGCAAAAGATGCTTGATAAAATTACCGATAAGAATCGGTGTAATGAGGTTCGTCAAATTCTCGAAAACGGCTTTGACACGCCTGTGGCAGCGAAACTTTGGCCCAAACTTGAACGAATTGTAGCGTATGGTGGTGGCGAAATGCGACCGACATTCCATGCTTTAAAACGGTACACCGAAGGTATTCCGCACAATCATGGTTATTATATCATCGAAGAAACGATTTTGGGTAAGGCTGTGATGAACGATTCCGACTTGTTTGAATGTTTGAAGGAATACGATTTCTACGAACTTCAATCAGTCAACGAAGAATCGAAAGTTTATACTTGGTCGCAAGTTGAACTCGGTAAACCTTATTTCGTTATTGTAACGAACCATGCTGGTCTTTATCGTTATGAGACAGGACACATTATCGTTCCTCATGAAATATCTTCACAATCTATCAAATTTATGGTTTATTAGAATATTTGCTTGTGTTGTCATAGCAAATACTATAAACATACCGTCTTTTGGAGTCTTCTTTTGTGGATACTTCAAAAGATTGCGGTTTTGTGTCAAGAACAAATTTTATATCATCTTTAAGACCTATCCCCGAACATTTCAAAACGGCTTCTTTCTTTGTCCAGAAACGTATAAATTCAATGTCGGGGTGTATAGATTTTGTGATGATATTTTGTTCTTGCACATTCATGGTATAGTTTACAAGTGATTTATCATATTCATGGATGCTTTCGATATCAACACCTACAGGATTATTACTAAGTACACAGATAACTGCATCGCGGCAATGGCTAATGTTAAAGTGTATTTCGGGATGATTTTTAATGAATGGCTTTCCGAAATTTCCGTATTCAAATAAGGGCTTTTCTGTTATGGCATACTCTTTGCTTAAACCTTCGCAAAGCAATAGATAAGCCAAAGCGCACATTTTACGCTCTCGCTCAAAACGAAATTGAAAAACTTGATTTTTACGTTGATTTGACAAAAGAGGCAATGCAGTTTCTAAGTTAAAATCAACGATATCATCGTTCAGATAAATCGCCATTTTCAACCTCAAACACATTTTTAACTTTTCATTCTTAATTCTTAATTTTTGCAACCACCAACCACTAATTACCATCAAGTAATTTCTCTACCTTTGCGATAATTCTGTCGCGTTCGCCGCACCAGTCGGGGGCGATAAGCAATTCGCTCGGGCTTTCGCCGCTAAACCGTTCAATCGCAATGTCCGTGCCGATAATCTTAATCATCTCGGCGACTGCTTCACAGTATTCTTCAAACGAAAGCAGCTTGAATTCCTTGTTGATGTAATCCTGCGCCATAGCCGTTCCCACGACGATATGCAGCGGATGGATTTTGACGGCGGCAAGATTCAAGTCGCGTACAACTTGTGCAGTGCGTTTGAAATCGTCCATCTTTTCGCCGGGCAGCCCGACAATCACATGCGTCGTGACCGTGAGGCCCGCCGCTTGGCAACGCTTCACCGCGTCTTCAAATTCAGCAAGCGTGTGCCTGCGGTTGATTCCCGCAAGCGTCAAGTCGTTTGCCGTTTGGAGTCCGATTTCTACGATAATCGGCTTTTTGCGGTTGAGCTCTGCGAGGTATTCAACCTTTTCCTGTTCCAAACAGTCCGGCCGCGTTCCAATCGCAAGCCCTGCAATTTCCTTGTGCTTGACAATCGGATCAATGATTTCGCGCAAATGCGTAAGCGGTGCATGCGTGTTCGTGTAAGGCTGCAAATAGGCGAGGATACCCGCGTTCGGATACTTGTCGCGAAGCTTTGGAACGAAATTCTCAAGTTGTTCTTCGATGGAAACTTTCGCCTGGTCAAAGACGGGGCTAAAGCTACGGTTGTTGCAGTAGCTGCATCCAGAAAAGCCCTTGGTGCCGTCAAGGTTCGGACAACTCATACCGCCGTTGAGCGGGAGCTTGCGCACCTTGAGGTAATTCGGGAACAGTTCCAGGAGTAAATCGCGATAAGGTTTGTAATGCATATTTTTAATATAGTATTACACGATGAATGCGTAAAGCGAATGAAGTGTTACTCCGCAAATCCCGGGGGCGGCAGGTGCATTCCGGCCATCAGGAGTTTGTTGTCGCGGGCATATTGCATGATGCGCTTGCGGCTTGCGATGGATTTTTCCTTGTCCATGTCGTAGTTCGAGTTGATTTCGGGATGGTCCTTTTGCAATGCGTAACCGTGCATCAGGTCGCCGATGATGAGCAAGTTACCGAATTGGAATGCCGTATGGCCCGGTGTATGGCCGACGGCGTTAAGTGCGAGAACACCATGGGGGAGCCTGTCGCCGAATTTGAACAAATGAAGACTGTCCTTATAGATGCCCATGACCGCTTTTTGCAAGTCGTTTTTTGGAATCTTCTGCATCCAGGCTTTGTATTCGATTTTGCCTGCATAGACGCTTGCGTTCTTGAATACTTTCACGTCTTTCCCGGTGCTGTCTTTAGCGATGAGGCCCGCGATGTGGTCTGCATGGAAGTGCGTCAGATAGATGAGCGTGATGTCGTCGGGTGTGACGCCGAGGGTTGCCAAACGGTTCTGCGTTTGGCCTCCGAATGCGCCGAGGCCTGCGTCAAAGAGGATGTTCTTGCCGTCTGTCTGCAGGAGGAATGTGCTTACAGAGGCGGGGATGCCGTCTGGCATGTTCAAGCTGTTATACAGGGAATCGCTTGCATCGCTGAAGAGGCTGCGCGGGTTCAGTTTTTCGCCTTCGTTGTCCTGGATCCAGGTGACTTTAGCGCCGTTTGCGAGCGTGATGGTCTTTGTGACTTCGATAGCTTTCTCTGCGGGGGCGTTCGCGGGCTTTGCTGTTTCTTCCGTGGCGGTATTCTCGGCTGGGGCTACTTCTGCAACGCTTTTTACGGCGTTCTCGACTGGGGTGGGGTCCACCGTTTTGTTCTGTGTGGCTGGCGTCTTGGTTTCGTTACAGCCGAACATGGCAAACGATGCGATTGCGATAAAGAATGGGATGATGTTTTTTTTCATGGGACCTCCTGATAAGAAGGAATATAAAAAAATCCCGGCGGGAATGCCGGGATATTGTGAAATGGAACTAGATCCTTCGACTTCGGGTTCGTCCCTTCGCTCAGGATGACATAATCCTTTCGTCTATCGTCTATCGTCTATCGTCTTTCGTCTTTCGTCTAGGCTTTTATTATAGTATCCTTGGCGAGGACGACGATGCCGGATTCGGTGACGTGGAAGAGTTGCTTGTCGCGTTCCAAGTCATAGCCAATCTGGAAGCCTGCGGGGATGTGGAGGCCTTTTTCGACGATGGCGCGGCGGACTTTAGCGCCCGGGCCGATGGTCACGTTCGGGAAGAGGATGGATTCTTCGACGAGGGCATCCTTCTGGATGGTCACGCCCGGCGAAAGGATGCTCTTGACGACGGTTCCGCCACCGATGATGCAACCGGCAGAGACGATGGAATCCACGGCTGCACCCTGATGGGCGTTGTTGTCGCCAGCGAAGAATCTTGCAGGCGGCTGGTTCCAGTTGAACGTGCGGATCGGCCAGTAGTTGTTGTAGAGGTCGAACGGCGGATTTTCGGAACAGAGGTCCATGTTCGCTTCGAAGAATGCGTCAAGCGTTCCCACATCGCGCCAGTAACCCTTGGTCGATGCCTGTTCACCGCGAACGATGTTCGTGTTGAAATCATAGACATAAACCGGATATTCCTTGAAAAGACGCGGAATGATGTGCTTGCCGAAGTCCGTTGCGCCGGAGTTAGCGCCTTTCAGGAGTTCGCGCACGAGGAACTTGCTTGTGAAGAGGTAGTTGCCCATGCTGGCAAGGCACCAACCCGGATGACCCGGCATTTCCTTCGGTTCTTTCGGCTTTTCTTCGAATCCGATCATGCGGTTGTCGGCATCGACTTCGATAATGCCGAATTCGCGGGCTTCGGAAACCGGCACCGGAATAGCGGCAATCGTGAGGAGCGCTGCACGGGAGAGGTGGAAATCAATCATCTGGTTGATGTCCATCTTGTAAATATGGTCGCCACCGAAAATTGCCACGAGGTCCGGGCGTTCGTCGGTAATCAAGTTGATGTTTTGGAAAATAGCATCGGCAGTGCCCTTGTACCAGTCGTCACCTGTACGCATCTGTGCCGGAACAAGGTCAACATATTGGTCGAGGCTTGCATTCAGGTTCCAAGCGGCAGAAATGTGCTTGTTCAAAGAATCGCTCTTGAACTGCGTCAAAACCTTGATTTTGAAAATGCCGGAGTTGATGAAGTTATTAAGGACAAAGTCAATAATGCGGTAAGTTCCGCCAAAGTGGACTGCGGGTTTCGCACGGTCGCGGGTGAGGGGCTGCAAACGGCTTCCTTGACCGCCAGCCATAATCATGCAAAGGATATTTTTTTGATGTTCTCTAGAGTAAGACCAGCTCATAGATTTCTCTTTATGTATATAATATTGAACTTTTTGCCCTTAATTTACCTTTTTTTTTGCAAAAATGGCGAAAAAAACGAATAATTGTTAAAAAATTTTTTGCTATCTTTAATCCCGTTCGAAATATCTCGAAAATAACACGTTAAACCCTATAGGAGCTCATAATGAGTCTTACTCTTAACGATATCAAGCATCCGAGAATCAGTACTTGGGTGAATGAAATGATTGCCATGTGTGAACCGGACAACGTCGTCGTCGTCGATGGTTCTCAGGAAGAATATGACGCCCTCATGCAGAAGTGCGTCAAGGCCGGCCTCGCAACGAAGCTCGCCAAGAAGGAAAACTGCTACTTGTTCCGTTCTCTTCCGTCTGACGTGGCCCGTGTCGAATCCCGTACCT
>Ga0265300_10003298_pt1 | contig 13330 bp, 6 predicted proteins | sample AusTroGonzalo_MG_FD_193482 | JGI IMG/M metagenome (GOLD analysis project Ga0265300, IMG submission 193482) | Bovine rumen microbial communities from tropical cattle in Woodstock, Queensland, Australia - Gonzalo_03 | ecosystem: Host-associated > Mammals > Digestive system > Stomach > Rumen ... | reverse complement strand
AATCACAGCGTCTTGTCGTACATACGCAGCGATTGATAGTTGATTATTTGCCATATACCTCCTCACGCTTGAACAAGCCATTTGCGAAGAGGATCGCGCCAAGCACGACCAGCGCGGTGATTTGAAGTGCGATCCCTTCATTTGATTGAGCCTCGCTACAAACAATCAACGCAGCCGGAATACCTAGCGTCCAGCTTACAATTTTTTTGATGTTTTTGAGCATTGTTTCTCCTTCCCACGTTCAGCGAGCCTCGCAGTTAGAACTCGCCGAACAGATATTAAAGTTTATTCTTTGACTTCTCCGACAATCTTTGTTAGCTCGCCACTCGTTAATCGTTGAGTCGGCGCAGTTGCAGTTGTCGATTTGTAAAGCCTATGAGAGCAAAATTAAAATTGAACCTGAAATTTCACCCTCAATAAGCATTAAAAATAGGTCAGATGTTACTGACCTATCATGTAAGATTTTTTCGTGTTATAATTATAACACGTTAATTCTTTACATGATACATCAGTATCACTATTTTTTTTACTTTAATCAACGTGTTGTTAAGGAGTCTGGAACGGTTTCGTTCTTACTACCTCTATATTATCACAACCACGATAAAAAGTCAAGCCACCAAAACAGGGTGACGCGCAAAATTATCACGACACCCTGTACTTTTTATGCCATTTGTGGAGCGAACTTGTATTGATCGAAGTATTCGCTCAAGTGCCCTTCAAAGCTGTGAACATATCTTTCCGTGATAGTGACGTTTGAGTGACCGAGCATTTCTTTCGTTACCTCAAGTGAGGCTCCGTTCTCCACAATATCAGTCGCGAACGAGTGCCGCAGCGAGTGCGGATGGAAGTTCACAAAGCCGGCACGATAGAACGGCTTGCGCATACGATACCGCAGTTCTTCTACTGATAGCAGGTGCCGAACCTTCTTGCTCGTCTCTACTTCCCATAGATAGTCAGTGATACGCTCACGCCGGATCCAGTCGTCCAGCTTTTCTCTCGTCTCTTCGCTGATATAAGCTTCACGGCTCTTTGAACCTTTACCCACAAACGTCACGCGCCTGCCGTCAAAGTCCATCAATCTCAAGTTGCGAAGCTCGGTGATACGGAATCCACAATCGAAGCAAAGACTTATTGCCAGCCACTCCAACCGGTCCGCGAAGCGGAGCACGTTGTCTATCTGGCTCTTGCTGTAATAGACGCGATGGATCGGCTCCTCCTTCTGCTTCATTACAAACCGAAGCTTCAAGCCCGGAATAATCACGCCCATATCTTGAAAATATCGAATCATTGCCACCACGTTTACCAGCCGACCATTGACAGTACGACCACTGCACCCTCTGGCTGTCTGCTCTTTTACCCAGTCGTTGATATGTTTATTGGTTAGTTCTTCGATACGGTTGATCTGTACGTTCTCACTCTCCAGAAGGTTCTTGCAGATCCAGCTCTTCCCATGAATTGTCTGTTCACTCATCCGGCGTACGTCTCGGCAATAGTCGAGATACTCATTGAATTGTTGTTCTAGTTTTCTCATATTAGCTCCTTTTGGTTGAAAGGGCGCACCGGCTTCGGCTCCCCTCCAAGCAAGAAGCCGAGTGCGCCCGTGATTAAATGATTTGAAAAGATTTTTTGTCGAGCCTACTATTATATTTGTATTATTGTTTATGGATGTATCATATGTGTTACATTTACCAGAGGTCGTGAAGTGTAACAGATTTGTTACATTTATTTGCCAAAAAAGGTACATTTCCACACAGTTTTCCACGAGTTTTACACATAGTTTTCCACAGGTAGCACTTGACAAACAAAAAACAGAGATACCTCCTCAATACCTCCGTTTTATTTTGTTGTAATTATTACAACAGCACCTAAACTATTTTGAAGCCTATCCACGTGCTTCGACCACGAGCCACCCTATCTACTACGATCAATCCCTTGTCTTCTAGTTTCTTATTATACCGCCATATTTTCATGCGGTCAGCTTTCAGATCAACCTCGAACACTTTTGAAGATACTCTTGTGAAGCCCCTCTTATCTGGGGGCATGCGATTGGCGTAGTCTTTCAGGATAACATACCAAGCCAGCAGCGCAAGATCGCCATCGACTCTTTCTATGTCTCGCTTGTCTATCCACGGACGGGATAGTTTATTTCGCACCCTCAAATTACCTCCTTTGGTTTTAATTGAGGGTGCTTCCGGAGAAGCTTTCACCCTCCCATGTGTACCATAGGAGGGTGTGAAACTTCAGATTCAATTACTTACAGTATAGCGCAAAAGTCCGAAAATGTCAATCCTTGTAATACTTGCCGTTGAGTACGTCTTGAAAATACTCGCACTGGTTGTCGGTCAATGGCTCGCCGTCACGTTCAGTGCCGAGACAATACATGGCTTGCTGGTGTTTGTGGTCTTCCACGATCTGCTTCTTGTACTCGTTCAGGAGTAGGAAGCCGCCGCCGAAGGCGAGCAGGAACAGCACGAAGCCGAGGATGTTCTCCACCACTTCCGGCAAGTGTTTCTTTGCTTGATATTTGGTATAGAAGAAGACGATCCAAGAGACAATCGCTGTCAGACCGCCAAAGTAAATAGCTATAAATACAATGTTCATACCCCATATTATAACACATTTTGCTTCGTGTGTCTCTTCTATATTAGACTATACAAGAAAATAACAGAGGTGAAATTGCTTCATGGTTGCTTCACGCAATAAGAAAAAGCCCCTAACTGCGAGGAAAGGGGGCTCTTTCCGCCGGACTCGTAGCGCTTTGTGTGGAGTGTGGCTCGCGCTACCGTTGAGAGAGTCCGGGCTCCAAGTAGATTGGAGGTATTATTGGCGCTCTTTTTGTTTTTACAATTCCATTATATTCACGCACCGGAACCTAGTGCTAGCTGATTTTCTTCTCTTGTTTTAATCGTTCAACCTTACTGTGGATGTATGAGTTGCCGCCGAGACTGACGTATAGATCGTAGTTCTCCCAAAAGCGTTTCTTTTCTTCTTCATCAATCTTTGCCCCCTGCTCAACGTCTGCCAAGAATCTGACGATAAAGTCCATTGCTCTGTTCTTGTCGTTCTCGGTAGTTTGGTGGCTTAATTCTACAAGCTTTTTATTTATTGGAGCGAGTTGGACTTGAACCCAACGTGTGATGACTCCCCCTGCCTTCTTGATGATAACTCCAAGTGCGGTTAAACCGCCTGCGATTGCCGTAAGTGTAGCGATAATTTGTCCAACTGTCCAATTTTCCACCCTTACTCCCTCCGCTCGATTGTATCCCCAGCGTATAGCCCAACGCCAGTGCCGGACACCCAGCCTTCATAGACGGATTGCCCCGGCTTTACGATTGTTGAATACCAAGTCTTTGCGTAGTCGTTCATGGCTTCACCATATACAACATAGCCTTCGCAACGCTTCATGATAGCACCCATTGTGTCGCCCTTCACTACATTGATGAGGCTGCAAGACGAGACCGGAGTGGGCTCCGGAGTCGGCGTTGGTTCTGGATCCGGATTGTAATCGCCCGGAACAACCCATACCCAGCCGGAGATGTTCATGTTGTGAGTCGATACAGTGAGTGGCACATAGTTCGCGTCGTTTACCATCGCGGTATTAGTGCCGGTGGAGTAGAGATACATGGCAGTATGACCGTATTGCGTATTGAATCCGCCAGAACCGATAGCACCGGCAACTGGCTTGTCGATATACTTCCAGCCGAAATTCTTTACAAGATAGGCAGCCACGTCTTTACCGTTTACCGGTCCGTAATCTGGGTGAGCCGACGAGTAGTCTTTCTTACCGGTTGCAAGATAGGCGGTGTACTTTGAACATTGCCAGCCATTGCCACCGTCATTGTCGCCGTCTGGTTTTCTACGAGCGATGACTTGATCGAGCGTAGTGTATGCGCCAAGACCTTCTTCTTCGCCGATATTCTCGAACTCTTTGATGGTCTCTTCATCTGTCGGCGCGTCTTCGTTCATTATACGATAGAGCGCAGCGTTCGCGTCTTCAATGAACTTTTCTGTGTACTCTTCAATCTTCGCGTTGTTACCGTCCAGCGTTATGCTTCCGTTCTCGGCTTTAGTGCCGCAGAGCAAGAAGGCGGTGCAGAGCGCAGCGACGCCCAGCACAATGTAGAAAGCGAGATGGTCGGCGAAAAGAGTGTTGAATAGACTTTTGATTTTATTCTTTGCCTTCATCGTTTTTCTCCTTATCTGCATTGTTCTTCTGGTTGGTTACGCCCAAGAAGTAGATGTTAATACCACCGGAGAAAAGAAGCGCAGTCTGCGTGATCTGTTTCGCTACCTCCTCGAATCCCCAAGTGGAGCCAAGACCTTGAACTATAAACGCAGCGAAAGACAGAATACCCACTGCGATTGATAGTTGTCTTGTGGTTTTCTTTTTGAGTTTCATAGTCGAACTCCTTTATTATTTATCACTTCAATTATCCCCAGCCACCGGCACGCCAGACAAGATAACATTTTGGTAGACATTTCAAGATGATTACAGGTGCGACAGGTAGGGATTATTTGTTTGCGCACAGTGCCGATTGATAAATACAATTAAGTTGTTGAAGCTCGCCGAAGTCTATTCAAAAACGGAAGGCGCGCGGAAGTCCGACAAGCAAGGACAGCAAGCGGTGAGCTGAAGCCAGACTTTAGGTTTACTTGGAAGAAGAGAAACGCTAGGGGAGTCTTACCGGAGACAACGGAAGGCGATCTGAACTTAATATACAACAAAGGAGTTTCTCTATTATGGCAGAGTGGCGACAAGCAGAAAACGTGGGAGTAAAAAACGGTGGTCTCGGCAACGCCGAAGACTACGCATGGTGGGTAGGTCAAGACGGCAACGTCTGGGCTAACATCAAAGGCGTTGGTGTCCGCAACCTCGGCAAAGGCACAGAGGTTGGCAGCAGTATGATGGCAAACGCTATCAACATGGACAATAAAGCATTGCTCGACGGTTCACGAAGAATTAGCGATCCAGCGCTTGAAAGTCAAGCCGCAAATGGCACCGGCGATTATAACGCCAGCTACGCTTCCGGCGGAAGTTCTTCATACAACGCGGAGAACGAAGCTCTCAAAGCTCGTATGCGCGGCATATATGACCGGCAAATTTCCGACATCAACGACAATATCAACTCACTTGACAGCCAGCTCAAGAACACGCTTGCTGGTGTCGACAATGAATACAAAACATACAAGAACGAGCAGCAGTCTTCTTACAATGCAAACAAGAACGACTACGACACCTCGACCTTACAAAACAAACAAAACCTCCGACAAGACCGCAACGACATCACAAGTCGCGCTTCATCTGGGCTACGTGGACTACTCCGCGTGCTTGGTGCTATGGGTGCAGGCGGTGGATCCGAGGCTCGCTACGAAGTACCAGAGATGGTGACTCGTCAAGCGAACAGCGAAATGGATTCAGCCGGTAGAGTCTACCGACAAAACCAACAGAACCTCGACACTGACTGGGGCAACTACAACGAGCAGTTCGAGAACGACAAAAAGAAACTGGAGGACTGGTATAGTGGGCAAGTCAAAGCGAAGAAGCAAGAAAACTACGAAAAAGGTCAATCCTTACTGGCTGACCTTGTCACTGCACTGGGCAATCGTGCTCAATACGGTGGTGATTATGGTAGCAGTGTTGATGACGCTTACAATCGTATTAAGAGCTATCGCGACCAGATAAACGATCTCGGCAAGTTCACGCCGACACAATATACCGGTATGACTTCCGTGTACAAAGCGCCTGATCTCGCAAGCTACGACACCGGCGACACCAAACTATCGACCACAATCACTGATTCAAACACCAGCGCGTCTTCACCGCTTCTGGTAGCTTTGCAAGGCTTAAACAAGAGGAAGAGCAACAACCCATATAATACAGCGAGGGCTTAATCATGGCAGACTTGTTGAGATGGTCCGCAGGGATGTCGCTACCAAAGAAAAAAGAAGAAGAGACGACAACGTCGCTCATAACTTCACTGCGGACAATGAACCCAACCGTCAACCGTGGGAACACGTTGTCCAACCAACCATCAATCAGCAATCAGTTCAGCCAGCGACTCCAACAGTCAAGGCTGAACGAGGTTCAGCGACAACAGAAATGGGCGGAAGATAAACAGCGACAAGATGAACAGAACCGGATCCAGCAAGTCCAACAGAGACAAGCCGAGCAAGCGAGACAGGAAGAGGCGCAACGCCAGCAACGATTCGCCGAGGCTAAACGTCAAGAAGAGGAACAGCGCCGGATTCAAGAGCAACAGGTACAGCAGAGAGCAGCCGCTCAAGCAGCAGCTATCGCTCAACAGAAGCAAGCGCAACAGAAAGCCCAGCAACAGCAACAGCAAAAAGCCGCTGCTAATGATGAGGGCTGGAAGAAATACTACGACGAAGAAAAGCAAAAAGTCCGCGACCAAGCGTTCAAGAGTGACTGGGGTGGCTCAACGCTACAAGACATCTTCAATGCTGGTTGGGATAAACGACTTGCTGAAACCAATGCTCGCAACCGTTACGCAAGCGAGCTATTGAGGAGAGCATACGACGAAGAAGGCAACGTCCTAGATCAGAACGCAGCCGACCAAGTCAAAGGTGTTACTGCTCAAAATAGCAGAGTCGCCAAACAATACGCAGACTACGAGCACGCCAAAGGCAAAGCCATCGGCGCCACTTATGATTCCGACTACAAAGACAACCGATTCTACGCTACATTAAATGCGATTCGTGGCATGGATGTCGGCAACGCTATGGTAGGCGGAGCGGAAGGTACCGGAGCTGACATCGTAAAGTTCGCACTCAATCTCGTGCCGGGTATGCTCACAGCTCCTATTCAGGGTGGTGGCAATATCGCAGAAGCTATCTCTGGAAAGGGGCTTGATACTCAAACTGGCGAACACAAAGAGCTCACTGGACTTGAAAGAGCCGGACGCGGATTGTCTGGTGCGATTGACGCAGCAGGTGTATTCTTCGGCGGTTCCAAAGACTTCCTCGAATCAGTAGGCAAGTCATTGTTCAAGAAGGGTGCAACCGAAGCGACAAAGCAGGCAGTCAAACAGACTTCCAAGCAAGTCATCAAGGGCTACCTCAAGGCAATGCTTGAAGAGGGCGCAGAGGAAGCAGTCCAGCAAGCGTTCGAGTTCTTCGGTGACGGTGGCACACTTGTCACAGAAGATGGCGAGTTTGACGCTGAATCCTTCAAGCAATTACTAGCTGAATCAGCGCAAGCAGGTGCTCTTGGTGCTGCCGGTGGTGGTCTATTCCATGCTGGCGGTCAAGGCATTGACGCAGTGCGAAACACGATCAACGTGCGCAAAGGTGGAACGAACACAGAAGTCGGCTCCAACTTAAACAATAACCTAGTCGGCAACAGCAATGTTCTTGAAGGCGTAAACGCCACGGAGAATACCAACGTCGGCGACACGAACGTCAACGAAAATGTGGCTGAAGAAACAAATGTGGAACCTTCACGCGTGAAAGAAGCCGAAGATGGTTCAATGGTAAAGACCAACGCAGACGGAACCAACACCAGACTATCAGACGCAGAGTTTGCAAACGCGATCACGAACAGCCAGCAAAGTCTTGTCTCCGGCTTGAACCCGTTCGAGAGTAAGAGCCTCAACCTCAAGTCCGGATCCGAAGACATAAACACGCTCGCACGACGCGCAGAGCAGGGCGACACTTATGCAAAACAAAAACTCGCCGAGCTCATGCAAGAAGGTATCCGAGAGAATCAGAACACCGACTGGCGTGGCAAGAGCGTGGATGAAGCCATCGACACTACGGCTGAAGACCTAAACAACCAAAACCAAATCGTCAATCAAGCAGAAAATCAAAACCTCACAAACGAGTGGCTAGACGCAGAATCGTTCAGCCAGCTTACACCAACCGACCAGAGAGCATATCTTGAACAGCACAGCAACGCTCCGGTCTTATGGCTACGCAACCTGAACGAAAACCAGCTCGCAGACGTTGCGAGAGCGTTCGATATAGATCCAAATGGCATGAACGCCAAAGACATGATGAGAGCTATTCAAGAGAAAATCCGCAATCCGAATATCGAAGCCAACTCCCAGAGTGAAGTCGAGAGCGGACCGGAAGTCCTGACCTCCGAGAGAGATGTTGACGAAGACGAAGCTTCAAGGCAAGAAATGCTCGACGCCTTGAACGAACTCTTCCCTTCAACAGAACCGGCGGCAGAGACTCAAGTTGCGCCAAGTTATGACGCCGACTTATCAATGGAGAAAATGGCAGCCGTGAACGACTCCAGCACGTTCAATGATTATGTGGGCGACCAGCGCGAGCTGATGTGGAAGAGCTTCAAAGACAGCAACCGTGGAACTGAAACGTTCTATCACCGAGACGAGAACGGCAACATTGACGGACGCAATACCGTCTCTGATAATGGCACATTGTATCGCACGTTGTATGACGAATATGGTGGCAGACCTACCAAAGAAAACTTCAACGACGCGTTCAATGACGTGCTCGAAAAAGGCAAAGACAGCAAATACTACAACGGGTTCAAAGAGTTTGATCACGATGGCGACATGTCAATCTTCAACTTCAATCAAGGCAACGAGAATATCGACGCCATACTCGACTTGAAGAGATTCATTGACACGCAAAATAGCGCACCAGCAACGACAGTGGCTCAAGAAGTAGCAACTGGCACCGAACCGATAAGCGTTGCAGAAGATGGAACACCGGAGTTCATCAACCGGTACACAGAGCAGACAACACTTGAAGGCGTTGACAACTCTCCAAAGGCGCGTGAATCTCGTATCAAACAGATTATGGACAGCTTCAAGAATAGTGACAACCCTATCGTGAAGAAGTTCTACGATCTATGGCGCAAAGGTGGTCGCGACAAGTCAATAATAACTAAACTCACAGACGCAGAGGCGAAGAGATACGCTGCCGAGGGCGGAGTTCCAGTCGCCAAGAACGCAGAAGTTATCGCCACCAAAAACTTTATCGCACATGAGAACAACGACGGGCACCTAACCGGAATACGTCGCTTCCCAGAGGCAAACACAGGCTATCAGGTCGACGCTAATCCTCTCACGATGAGCGATATAGGTATGCTCGACAAGATCCTCAAAGATCCGGACACCATCACCAATGTTGGCAAAGGACGCGAGGGGCAGAAGTTAAAGATTGAAAAACAGATAAATGACAGATACCGCGTGATTGCTGAAGTAGTCAACGATGGCAAGACACTCAACATTGTTAGTCTTTACAAACAAAATAAGACTCCAGTCAATGGAGTCTTACCGGCTTCCCAAAATGTGGGCGTGCCTAGGACTAACGGGGAGGTCTGGACTGAAAGTCCGCGCTCGGAGACCGCTAGCTTATCTCAAAGTATAGCAGAAAACTCCGAAAATGTCAACCAGAACACCGAGAGCGGTAGAAGCTACGAGGCAGAAACAGAGAGTCTGCCGGAAGACTTCGACGTCAAACATTACGTGTCCGACCAAGTCGAAGCACAGAAACAGCGCAGTAAAGTTCCATTGAAGGAACGCATTGCGGACGCTACCGCGGAATTAAAGCATTACCTAGTCGACGACGCGGTAGCCTATGAACGCTACATTAAAGACAAGAACGAACGATTGAATATCCGCGAAGGCGTGGATCGCGTCCGTTCGTCTGATATGATAGCTCGCCAATATATGAAAGACCACGGTCTTGATATTATCGGCAAGATGTCCGACTCTGACTTGAACGAGTTCCAGCAATACCTCATTGCAAAGCGTGCGCTGGAAGTTGCAGAACAAGGCAAAGCCACCGGACGAAGCAAGGCAGCAGACCAAGCGCTCATTGATTCCGTCGGCAATAAGTACGCCGAACAAGAAGCAGTCATCCGACAGTACACTCGCGATATGCTCGAATACAGCGCAGACAATGGCTTAATCAGCCAGAAGCTCAAAGACAAGCTCATCGCGGAGAACCCGAACTACGTGCCAATGAACCGCGTGTTCGATGTCGTCGAGAAGAAGACCGGCTTCAAGTCCAAACAACTCGGCAACCTATCAGACCAGAGCGTTGTCAAGAAGATGACCGGTAGCGAGAGAGTGGTAGACAACCCGATTGAATCCTTAATGTCTAACACTATGCGTATGATAAATGAAGCGGAACGCAACAAGACCGCCCAGCTCATCGCACAGTCTGAAGCCTTCCACGAGAAAGTCCTCAAGGATGGCGAGGAACCGCGCGCAGGCTACGACAAGCTGTCATATATGATTGACGGTGAAACGGTCAGCTATGAGGTGCCAGAGCTTGTCGCAAGAGAGATGAAGAACCTCAACAACGTTATGCCGAAAGCCGCCGACAATATACTCAAAGTAGTTGGCGCTCCGACAAGATGGCTCCGTTCTGGTGCTACTCAAAACAACCCGATCTTCGCATTGTCGAACTTAATGCGCGACCAAATGCAAACCTTTGTGACTGGCAAGGTATCATCTAACCTCAAGGGCACAAAAGACGCGCTCGTTGCAACGTTCTCTCCGGGCAAGCGAGGTCAAGAGCTACGAGCTGAACTCAACCGTGCTGGTATTATCGGTAGCGAATACCGCCAGACCTACGGCTACAAGTCCGGCGATCTAATGGCTCAACTCCAAGCCGACAGCAACCTCAAGAAAGGCGCAGTCGAAAGGCTCAAACACCCAGTGGACGCTCTCGGTGACTTAATCGGTAGGACAGAATACTTCACGCGTGCGCAGCAATACTTCGGCACGGACGGTGACGCGACGACAAAAGCTCAAGCCGCGCGCAATAATACATTGAACTTCGGCAGAGCTGGCGCGACAACTCGTATCCTCAACCGAGTGATTCCGTTCTTAAATGCTGGCATACAGGGCGGCAGAATAACGGTCAACTCCTTCAAGAATCGCCCGATCCACACCACGCTCACAATGGCAACGCTCACTGGCTTGGCGCTAGCTGCGAGAGGCGCGGCAGAAGCTCAAAACAAAGAGCTCTGGGATAGAATCGACGACTCCGACAAAGAGCAGAACCTCATCATCTTTACTCCGGACGCTCACTACAACAGCGAGAGTAACAGAGTTGAAGGTATCATCAAGATACCAGTGGCACAGATGTTGTATCCATTGATGGACGCAGCAAACAATATGAAGGGCGACGCCAGCGACGCAACCAGACTAGCAGGCGACATCTTCACTGCTACTACTGGTCTTGAAGCTCCAAACGAGGAACAAGGATTCTTGCCGGTCATCAACCAGCTTACACCGACAGCAGTCAAGCCGTTCGTAGAAACAGCCATGAACAAGAGCACCTACACCGGCAATGACATTGTGAGTGAGTATGATAGCAACAAAGCTCCTGAAGATAAGGGCGCCAAATATACCTCCGGTCTAGCGCGCACAATCGCAGGTATTACCGGCATTGACGCGCCTGTGGTCGACAACTTCATCCAGAACTGGGGCGGTGGTCTAGCCAAAGACTTATCCAAAGTTATGACAGACAACCCAGACAACGCCAAAGACGGCGGCGGTATCGGAGCGATGTTCGAGAACGGCTTCAACCGACGCTTCCTATCTGGTACGGTAGAGAGCCAATACGAGATCGCAGAAGGTCTAGCGAGCAACTACAAAGACGAAGTCAAGAAGACAGAAGCCTTCAAGAGCTTATCGTCAACAGACCAGCAGAAAGTTCTCAACGCTATCGACAGCGACATGAAGAGCATTGCTGGTATCGCAGCGAAAGTCGAGCAAGGCAGGAACGAAGAACTCGAAGGCAAGTCCTTGTCCGCAAGACAGACAGAGATTGTCAACAACGGATTCAACGCCGACTCCTACATATCCGCAGTCACCGACAAGAAGGCGACATACTCTGGGAACGGAACAGGTGGAGACGTCAAAACTCTAGGCGGCAACTTGTCAGACTATGGCAAGACCGGCAAGAGAAACAACAGTATCACCGCCAACGATTCACTAGGTGAAGACTACAAGGCAATCCTTGACAAGTACAACTCAATGGATAGCGACGAGTGGAACGACTACATCTACGGAACGAGTGCAGAATCCGCAGCCGCAGAATACAAACTCGCGAAAGCCAAATATGAGAACGATCTCGCAAATGGCGACCTCAACGAAGCCCAGAAGATAAAGAGACAAAAAGAGCTCGCGAAGCTGGCAGTCTCGCAGAACTGGACAAAAGACTATCGCGACGCCTATTCACTCGCTGGCACCAAAGCAGACATGCAAGCCTACCTCAACACGCTTGATGACGCAGAGAGAGCGCAGACCGTTGCAGTCCTTAATGGGTTGAACAACGCAATGTACGAAGCCGGAATCATCACGGCTTCAACCTACAAGACCAGAGCAAACGCGATCAACAATACTGTGAGCGGTAAGTCCTCTGGTGGCAGTAGCAAGAAGTCGTCAGACGGTATAACCTCGGCGGAAGCGTCGGCACTGTCTAGCCTAGCAAAGACGCTAGTCAAGAACACCAACGGCGCCAAAGCTAATAAATCAAGCGCACCGACTACTGACCGAAAGATGTCGAAAACCAAGTCGGGTGGAAGCAAGAACTCGCTTGCGAAGTACACCAGAGGCTCGGCAAAGAAAGTATCGGTAACGAAAGGAGCGAAAAGGAGCATAGCATGAGTTACGTGATAGAGTAAACGGTCAAATAATAATAAATAACAAGAAAGGATAAACTATGGCAGATGAACTACCAACAACACCAAGAGGACCAATCCAGATGTATCTGGCAAAAATAGCTGGGCAGGACGTAAAACTCCCAGACGCTCCAATAGGTCCGGAGCAACACTATCTAGCATATATCGCGAAAAATGGCGCGAGTGCAGGCGCAGGAACAGCCGGCGGAGCCAATGCTACCTTCGGCGGCGTCAACCTAACTGACAAATACACCATCGACGAATTGTCGGCAAAGGTACAGTCCGGCGACTTCTCCGGTCTACATATCGGCGACTACATCACCAAAAAAGTGAAGGTCGGCGCTAACACTGAACGCGAAGAAGACTTCGTGATTGCCGGCTTCGATTACTGGTACGGTATCGGCGATATAGGAAATGGGCTCACCACTCATCACCTCGTCTTACTACCGAAGAACGGCTTCTATGAGACAATGAAAATGAACGACACCAACACCACGGCTGGCGGTTATTATGGATCGCAAGCCCACGGTATTGTAAGTACAGCTTACACAGCCGGTACTGGTGGTGCATTGACTAACGTAGCTGCGGACTATGTGACGTTCTTGGAGTCTGATCTCGGCACCGAAGATGGCACATACACCTTCACGCGCAACGCTTCTGGCAAATGGGAATATGACAGCACGGAAGTCGGAGCCAACC
>Ga0265300_10003297_pt1 | contig 13330 bp, 7 predicted proteins | sample AusTroGonzalo_MG_FD_193482 | JGI IMG/M metagenome (GOLD analysis project Ga0265300, IMG submission 193482) | Bovine rumen microbial communities from tropical cattle in Woodstock, Queensland, Australia - Gonzalo_03 | ecosystem: Host-associated > Mammals > Digestive system > Stomach > Rumen ... | reverse complement strand
GCGCTGATGATCTATGTGTACAAGGACCGCGTGGAACTCCACATGAAGAACTACAACAAATCGGGCACTATCAACGGCATCACGGTGAACAAGTACTTAGTGCCTTACATCTCCTACCGCGAAGTGAAAGACCCGAATACAGCCATCAACGACATCGAGCTGAAGGACTATTACACAGAACCAGTCCGCACGTTCGACCTCAATGGCCGGGCACAGACATCGCCACAACGGGGAATCAATCTCGTTGGAAACAGAAAGATGTTGGTGAAGTGAAATAGGAATCGGGCCTGCTATTTTGCAAGCCCGATTTCTTTATGGATGGTATTACTCGTTCCGGTTTTCAATCAAGTCAAACGTGACAGCCCCCGATTCGCCTAAGTTGTTATAGGTGAACATGCCCAGACGGTCGCCTCGATAATTGCCCCACTGGAGTTGATAGTCAGCTTCGACGGCAGGACGGAAATGTATGCCGTCGTGACTGTAGGAATAATGGCTGACGCCATCCAATCCCCATTCGCTACGGAGGAATATCATGCGTGACTTATGGCCTTGCAGAGCGACCAGACGACGGGATGATTCGCCTTTCTTTTGGAATATCAGAAAACGTGACTGCCCTATCTGTTCGACACAGAACATAGACCAGTCGGAAGCGAAATGGCAAATTCCTGCCCGCTGTCCATCGGCCATGGAGCTGAGATTCACCTTGACCGTGACGCGCGACAGGTTGGTGCGCCATGAACGTGTTGTGAGGATATTGCCAACCTTCAACAGGTTATCGGGTTCGAGAGGCTTGAATGCCTTCAGTTTCAGCTTCATGCGTCCACCCTGATAGCTGACCGACTCCATATCGGTACGCGGATAGTAGTTCCACTCCCAAGCCTCATCGAAAGATGTCTGCTTGAGTTTTGCCTGCCGTTCCCAGAATTGCGTCCGACGATTGGTACGACTGACCGATTTCCGTTCCTTCTTCTGCTTGCCAACATCAGGAACAGAATGGCGCCACACCATCTCTCCGATGCCATTGGCGTTAGGTTGACCGATGATGGGCCATCCGTCCTCGGTCCATGTGACTGGCAGCAGACTGGCAATACGCCCTGACCAGTCGCCATCGCCATGATGGGTGAGGAAGAAACAATTACCTGCCTTGTCGTAAAGGAAACCGCCCTGATTGGGTTCGTGGAAGTTGCGTTGCACCTCGGACATCGGACGGGCACCTTCGTAAGGGCCAAAAGGAGAACGTGAACGCTGAATCATGAGGCGACGGCCTTCATGGTTCACCTCGGAGTAAAGATGATAGAACCATCCATCGCGCTCGTAGAGCTTGTTTGCCTCCCGACCTGCTCCTTCATGAATGAGAGTGCGTGAATCGGGCTGGATGTCCTTGAAATCACGCGTGAGAGTGAAGATGTAGGTTTTGTAGTTGTCCTTGAAACAGGTTGCAACCAGATAGCCGTTACCCTGTTCATCGAAGAACGGGCACGGGTCGTCCCAGCCATCACCTATCGACAGCTTGGTGAGGTCGTCCCAAGGGCCTTCCACCTTGGCGGCAGAAGTCATGAAGTAACCCTCGTCGGGAGTTCCAAAATAGACATAGAAGCGGCCTCGGTACCACCGAATGGCTCCTGCCCAGATGCCCCGACCATAGCGGTCCATCACGTCGTAATTCATCGCAGGACTCATCTGCCGGATGTCCTTCACAGCATATCCTGCCAAAGACCAGTTGACCATATCGGTCGATTTCATGATGATCATCCCTGGCTGGAACTGGAAGGTGGACGAAATCATGTAATAGACTCCATCGTGTTCAATGCAGTCGATGTCGCTGAAGTCGGCAGGGATAACCGGATTGTGGTAATACCCATCATGAGTATCTCCCCACACGGTCCATCGTCCCCATTCCTGTGCCGACAAATGGACACTAAACAGGAGTGCTATCGAGAGGATGAAGCTCTTCGTCATTATTTCAATTTAGCCAATACGTTCTTGATTCTGCTCATAGCCTCGATGATGTTCTCATCGCTGGTGGCATAACTCATGCGGAAACACTCAGGACTTCCGAAAGCATCACCGCCGACGGTTGCAACATGACCTACCTCGAGCAGATACATCGCAAAGTCGGTTGAGTTGTTGATGACATGTTCGCCATCGGATTTTCCGAAATAAGACGAGCACTTAGGGAAGAGATAGAAGGCACCCTGAGGATCGTTCACCTCAAGGCCAGGAATCTCTTTGGCAAGGCGTACAATCAGATTCTTTCTGCGCTCGAATGCCTGACGCATATCCTCAACACACTGCTGACTACCTGTGTAAGCAGCCTCTGCAGCCTTCTGGCTGACACTACATGGACCGCTGGTATATTGTCCCTGCAGCTTGTTGCAACCCTTCACAATCCACTCTGGAGCAGCGATGAAACCGATACGCCAACCTGTCATCGCATAAGCTTTGCTGACACCATTGATGATGACCACACGTTCCTTGATGTCAGGGAACGAAGCCATCGAGGCATGTTGGCCCACATAATTGATGTGCTCGTAAATCTCGTCGGCAATCACGAGAACCTGAGGATGCTTCAGCAACACGTTCTTCAAAGCTTCCAACTCCTTGAGGCTGTAAACAGAACCAGTAGGATTGCTTGGAGAACAGAGAATCAGCGCCTTGGTCTTAGGCGTGATGGCGGCTTCCAACTGCTCAGGAGTGATCTTGAAATCCTGTTCGATCTTTGCTTCCACAAAAACAGGAGTTCCCTCTGCCAACAGGACCATCTGTGGGTAGCTTACCCAATAAGGTGCTGGGATAATCACTTCGTCGCCAGCATTCACAAGTGCCATCACGGTATTACATACCGATTGCTTAGCACCATTTGAACAGAGAATCTGCGAAGGCTTGTAATCCAATCCGTTCTCGTTTTTCAACTTGGCTACGATGGCGTTCTTCAGTTCAGGATAGCCAGGAACAGGGCTGTAGCGCGACCAGTTCTCGTCAATCGCCTGCTTTGCAGCCTCCTTGATATGGTCGGGCGTATTGAAATCGGGTTCGCCGACACTCATGTTAATCACATCGACACCTTGTGCCTTGAGTTCACCACTCCGCTGCGACATAGCCAGCGTAGCAGAAGGTTGTAGTCTCTGAAGTCTTTCTGATAGTTCCATTGTTCTATATTTTTATTAAATTGCTTTTTTTCATTAGCCCAATTAGGCCTATTAGCCTTATAAGCCCATCACCCTCTCAAAAGTGCAGCAGATGCCCCATGCGCTCTTTCTTAGTTCGCAGGTAGTACTCGTTGTATTCGTTGGGCTTGATCTCAATCGGGACATTCTCCACGATTTCAAGTCCGTAACCTTCCAATCCCACACGTTTCACCGGATTATTGGTAATCAGGCGTATCTTGGTCACACCCAAATCGCGCAGAATCTGAGCACCGACACCATAGTCGCGCAAATCAGGATCAAAGCCAAGATGGATATTCGCATCGACGGTATCCAAGCCTTGTTCCTGTAGCTTATAAGCCGCAATCTTGTTCATCAAACCAATACCACGGCCCTCTTGCAAGAGATAGACCACACAACCCTTTCCTTCCTTCTCGATGAGTTGCATGGAACGATGCAGCTGTTCGCCGCAATCGCAACGCATACTGCCAAAGATATCGCCTGTAGCACATGATGAGTGCATTCGGACCAACACGGGTTCATCGCGTTTCCACTCGCCCTTTATCAGCGCCACATGCTCCAAGCCGTTGCTTCGCTGACGGAACGGAATGATGCGGAAATGGCCATACTGAGTCGGCATATCAGCCTCAACCCCTTTCTCGACCAACGATTCCTGCTGAAGCCGGTAGGCAATGAGGTCCTTGATTTGAATGAGTTTCATACCGAACTCCTGAGCCTTCTCAATGAGTTGCGGCATCCTTGCCATCGTGCCGTCAGGGTTCAGGATTTCGATCAGAGCAGCTGCAGGATGAAGTCCAGCCATCCGTGCAAGATCGACGGCTGCCTCTGTATGGCCCGCACGACGCAACACACCATTATCCTGGGCATACAAGGGGTTGATTTGTCCGGGACGTCCGAACGTTTCAGGTGTTGACGCAGGGTCGGCTAATGCCTGAATGGTGGCTGCACGGTCGGCTGCTGAAACACCTGTGGTACATCCCTCGAGTTTATCAACCGTTACGGTAAAAGGAGTACCCAACACGGAAGTATTGTTATCGACCTGATGCTGCAGACCTAATTCTTTAGCACGAGAGATGGTGATGGGGGCACAAAGTACACCACGGCCCTCCCTGAGCATGAAATTCACCTTCTCGGGTGTAATCATCTCGGCAGGAGTGATGAAATCGCCTTCGTTCTCGCGATCTTCGTCGTCCACCACAATCACGAATTTCCCTTGACGGAAATCTGCGATTGCCTCTTCAATGCTGCTAAATATCTTTTTTGTATCCATTTATTGTCTGTATTAAATGTTCATTGGCTTCAATTACGGCTTTAAGGTCTTTCCTCAACCGGTTATAAAAACGAGGTTCGGTCCTGATGATTGGCAAACGGTTCAAATAGTAGAAAATTGCCCGGTCCTTGGCATTCGACAACTCTTCCACACATGCCTCCAGTTCATTGGAAATCCATTCCAGCTTTTCATCGCGTCGGTTTCGGATGACATGTATCAGCAACTGAATCAACAGCAATCGTCTAACTCCTTTCCGATAGGCCTTGCACTCATGGGTCAGGGCGAGCAACCGTTCTGCCACTGCTGGGTAATCAGGATCGTTGATGATGACCTCTTTCCTGACAAGGTGACGCTTGACACGAATGCCCAACAGCTTGCGGAAGAAGGCCTTGTAGGAATCTATATTGAACACAACCGAGTCGTTGTTTGCTTTCACGGTGAAGAAAATGCCCACTGGTGTCAACACAATCATACTTATACAAGGTCCAAGCCAAGCAGGTATGCTTCCTTCCAAGGCAGTATTCGTTGCGCCTGTATCTACAATATAGTAGATGATGAATATGATGACAGCTACCACGACCGGAAGCCCTAATCCTCCCTTTCGGATAATCGCACCCAGAGGAGCTCCAACGAAGAAGAACAGGATACAAGTCAAGGACATCATGATTTTTTGCCAGAACGAGATCCAATGTTTACGGATGGCTCTATCCTGTCGCTCCATCATATCTTGCTTGAAATCCATTCCCATCTGCTGCTGTTCGACTCGATTCAACGCCCATCTCACCGCACTTTGCTGCTCCGATGGTTTCATCTTCACAAACACAGAATCGAAAACGGGAGTTTCGACTTTCGCCAATTTCTCCTTCATCTCGTTCGCTCTTGCCGTATCATTCTCAAACCGATTGGGGTCATAAATGTATAACGCTCCGTCACGCATCTCATTAAAGTAGGAATGTCCCAAACTGTCTGCTGACTGCTGCAACGAATCAATATCGATCAATAGCTTCGACAGGTTCTTCGTCTTTTCGGAATACGAGAAGGCTTCTGCATCAATCAGGTTCAGGTTCATGTCGAAGTCAATCAGAAACTGCTTCTGAACGAACGTCTCACGACGATAGGGAGCAAACTGTGTATTGAGCATTCCACCTGGTAAGTTCTCGAATTGTTCTCCGCTGTATAAGTGTAACAACAGGAACTGCTTATCACTACTGGTCTCCAATCGGGCAGAGTCGGACAAGATGATATGCACGTTATCCACTCCATCACGCATATTGTAGATGACCACATCGTGCAACATTCCCGTCTCTTCATCCTTCTGCTTCACATACAGGTTGATGCCATCAATCCCGTCATAGAACACTCCTTCAGGTATTTCCAGCTCAGGAGACTTCTGTGCCATAGAGGCTCTCAACTGTAGCAAGTTCTTTTGTGCCTGCGGTCCTACCACATCTTGGAAATAGAGAGAGATGCCCGCAAGGATGACCACGAACACAATCAGCGAATAGAACGAGCGAAACAGGCTGATGCCTGCTGCTTTGATGGACAACAGCTCTAAACGTTCGCCTAAGTTACCAAACGCAATCAGGGAAGCAAGCAACACGGCCAATGGGAGTGCTGTCGGAACCAATGTTTCTGCAGCATAAAAGAAAAATTTGGCGATGACATCCATGCCGAGTCCCTTACCCACCAATTCATCAACGTATTTCCAAAGGAACTGCATCATAACAGCAAACAGGCTGATGCAGAAAGTTCCCGCAAACAGCGTGATGAAGTTCTTGAAGATGTACTGATCCAGTTTCTTAATGATGCGCATCGGCTCTTGCTCCTCTTATATGTACATAAATCGGTACAAAGGTACGAAAAAAATACCATTTACCATTTACCTTTTACCTTTTTTCTTAACATTGGATATTTATCACTTGATATTTGACATTTTTTTCGTACCTTTGCAACTGTAAATCATTAATAACTACACTTTATTTAACATTATAAACCCATGGCACTCAATTACATTTGGATAGCATTCTTCCTCATTGCTTTCGTCGTTTCTCTTATACGTCTGATTTTCTTTGGCAACACAGATGTGTTCCCGGAATTGATGAACTCAACGTTCGAATCAGCGAAGACCGCATTCGAAATTTCCATTGGACTGACGGGTGTTCTTTCCTTGTGGATGGGTATTATGAAGATTGGCGAACAAGGGGGACTGATCCGACTGTTTGCACGTCTGCTTTCACCTGTATTGACAAAGATATTTCCCGACATTCCCAAAGGGCATCCTGTGATGGGTACCATGTTCATGAATATCTCAGCCAACCTACTTGGGCTGGATAATGCCGCTACTCCGATGGGATTGAAAGCAATGGAAGAACTACAGGAAATCAATCCAAAGAAGGATACGGCCTCTAATCCAATGATTATGTTTCTGGTACTCAACACATCAGGACTTACCATCATTCCAGTCAGCGTGCTGGTATTCCGTGCCCAACTTGGTGCTGCACAACCTACCGACGTATTCGTTCCTATTCTTTTGGCGACGTTCTTCAGTACCATTGCAGGATTGGTTGTAACAAGTCTGTTCCAGCATATCAACCTATTCAACAAAACCTTGCTACTCTTCCTCGGCAGTCTGTGTGTGCTCGTTGCAGGAGTTATTTGGGGCTTTAGTCAGATGTCATCAGACACCATGAACATAGTGTCCACACTCTTCGCTAACATTCTGCTCTTCACCATCATCGTTACGTTTATCCTATCGGGGGTATTAAAGAAGATAAATGTTTACGACGCCTTCATTGAAGGAGCAAAGGAAGGATTCCAAACAGCCGTCAAAATCATACCTTACCTCATTGCCATCCTTGTAGGAATTGCCGTTTTTCGTGCATCAGGCGCAATGGATTTCGTGATAGACGGTATTGCCTGGGTTGTGGGTCTTTTCGGCATTAACACAGATTTCGTGGCAGCACTCCCAACTGCTTTGATGAAACCGCTTAGCGGTAGCGGTGCACGTGGAATGATGGTTGATGCGATGACAAACTTCGGAGCCGATTCATTCGTAGGACGCCTCTCATGTGTATTCCAAGGCAGTACCGATACTACCTTCTACATCCTTGCTGTCTATTTCGGTAGTGTTTGCATTCGGAAGACCCGTCATGCTGTTGTCTGCGGACTGATTGCCGATTTTGCAGGTATCATTGCAGCTATTCTGATTAGTTATATGTTCTTCTACTAATCATTCACCAGAATATACAAAAAAAGCAGGAAGTCCTTTGTGACAACCTGCTTTTATTATTTATTTAAAACAGAGAGAGGGATTGATTTTTACATCTATCCCTCTCGTCCTAGCGGAGAGAGAGGGATTCGAACCCCCGGTACCTCTCAGTACGTCGGTTTTCAAGACCGGTGCAATCGACCACTCTGCCATCTCTCCTAAAGTACGCCCTCAGGGATTCGAACCCTGGACCCATTGATTAAGAGTCAATTGCTCTACCAGCTGAGCTAAGGACGCATTATGTTGCGCTTCAGGATGGGCTTGAACCAACGACCCCATGATTAACAGTCATGTGCTCTAACCAACTGAGCTACTGAAGCATGCCTTTGTTTTGTGAAGAGGATGAGACTCGAACTCACACGGGCTTTGCCCACTACCCCCTCAAAGTAGCGCGTCTACCATTCCGCCACCTCTCCAAAATGAGTCTTAATTAGGATTGGCTGCGCTTCGCTACGCCTAACCTCCAAGACTCCTCTTGAGCCTCTTGTCGGATTCGAACCAACGACCCCGAGATTACAAATCACGTGCTCTGGCCAACTGAGCTAAAGAGGCAATGTGCAATAAATTTTGTCTTTTGAGCGGAAGACGGGGCTCAAACCCGCGACCCCCAGCTTGGAAGGCTAGTGCTCTATCAACTGAGCTACTTCCGCGGCCTCATAGACTTATGGACTTGTCCGTTGACTCATCCTTTCAAGAAGTGGGCACAGATGGATTCGAACCACCGAAGGTGAAAACCAGCAGATTTACAGTCTGCCCCATTTGGCCACTCTGGAATATGCCCGACTTCTTTGTTTTTTAGTGATTCTTTATGCGGATTGGCTTGCGCCCATCCTTAGAATCTTAGTGATTCGCACAGGATTCAAACCTGTAACCTTCTGATCCGTAGTCAGATGCTCTATTCAGTTGAGCTAGCGAACCATTGTGTGGGCTCAATTTGGATTGCCTCACTACGTTCGGCTATCCTTCGCCACAAATTTGCGTGGGCGTTGACGGATTCGAACCGCCGACCCTCTGCTTGTAAGGCAGATGCTCTGAACCAGCTGAGCTAAACGCCCTTGTTTGCTAACGCTTTAGTAATCTTTTTCGCAAAGCGAGTGCAAAGGTACTACTTTTTTTCATACTGACAAAAACATTTTGAACTTTTTTTTCATTATTTGCGAAAAAACTCAAAATTCAGCCACATAACGTATCATTTTGAAGGAAAAAGATGCTGAAAAACAACAAGCAGGGGGATTGCCCCTGCCTGTAATCATATTCCATCATTGAATGGTATTTACATTCACAAAAGTCATTTCATCAGTTGAACCACTTCACGTAGCAGAAGTCCTGACGGTGAGGCAGATCTGCATTCTTTGGATACATGCGGTATGCAACCTTAATGTCTCCTGCAGCCTCAATTGTATGCGTTCCTTCGAACTCAAACACATTACCATCACGCTTTACTACATGGAACGGCTCGACCTGAGCTACATGTACCTTGCCTTCAATATCAGCACGTAGTGTAACAAGTTCTACTCCCACAACATCATCGAGACCTTGCTCATCGACCCACACCTTAATCGTATATACCTGACCGGTATGTACGTTACCAGTGATGAGTGCGTTTGGTTTTTCGGTTGATACCACGCGGATATCGTCCCAACGTTCTGCAACCAATTCCTTCCAGCGAGCAATCTCCTTTGCCTTTGCGTGGTTGTTTGCAAACAACACCTTACGACGCTCTGCCAATTTGTTGTAGAACTTATCGTAGTAGTCATCGAGCTGACGCTTCATCGTGTAGTGAGGTGCAATCTGAGCAATTGAATTCTTCACGGTCTTGATCCAACCTTCACTATAATCTTTGTCTTTCTTGTCGTAATAAAGCGGCAGAATCTCGTTCTCAAGCAAGCTGTAGATAGTAGCTGCATCGAGTTGGTCTTGCTGATCTTGGTTCTGATAGGTTCGCTTGTCGGTCAATGCCCATCCGGCACCTTCACGATAGCCTTCGAGCCACCATCCATCAAGTACAGAGAGGTTTACAACACCATTCATCAAGGCCTTCTCGCCTGATGTACCTGATGCCTCGAGCGGACGTGTAGGTGTATTCATCCATATATCTACACCTGTCACAAGACGACGAGCGAGCTTCATATCGTAGTTCTCCAAGAAGATGATCTTACCCAAGAACTCAGGACGACGGCTGATTTCATAGATCTTCTTTATCAAACCCTGTCCACCACCATCTGCTGGGTGTGCCTTTCCTGCGAAGAGGAACTGGATTGGACGCTCGGGGTTGTTCACAATCTTAGCCAGACGATCGAGGTCAGAGAAGAGCAAGTGAGCACGCTTGTAAGTAGCGAAACGACGCGCAAAACCAATTGTCAACGCATTAGGATTAATCTTCTCGAGGATAGACACGATGCGTGAAGGGTCACCTTGATGCTTCAGCCAGTCCTCACGGAACTGATCCTTAATGTAATCAAACAGTTTCACCTTCATTGCTTGACGTGTTGCCCAAATCTCCTCATCTGGAACCTTATAAATTGACTCCCACAGCTTGGCATTGCTCTGATCATGATAGTATGACTTAGGCAAATACTTTGCATAAAGAGCTTTCCATTCTGTTGAGCTCCAAGTTGGGAAATGAACACCATTAGTTACATAACCCACATTGTCAAGTTCCTCTGGGAAGTAACCCTTCCAGATACCTGAGAACATATCTTTTGACACTTTACCATGCAACCAACTTACTCCGTTCACCCACGAACAGGTGTTGCAAGCAAATGTTGACATACAGAAACGTTCTGAGTGATCCTCTGGATTCACACGTCCCATTCCTACGAATTCATCCCATGAAATACCAAGCTGCTCAGGATAGTTCGACAGATACTTACCGAAGAGTCCTTCGTCAAAGTAATCGTGACCTGCTGGTACTGGAGTATGAACTGTATAGAGTGATGAAGTACGTACAATCTCGAGTGCTTCGTTGAAACGGAATCCTTCCTTCACATAATCTACCAAACGCTGTACGTTACAAAGTGCTGCATGTCCTTCGTTGCAGTGATAGATATCAGGATTGATACCCAACTTCTTCAGTGTAAGCACGCCACCGATACCTAAGAGAATCTCCTGCTTGATACGGTTTTCCCAATCACCACCATAGAGGGAGTGAGTAATAGAACGGTCGTACTCGCTATTCATCTCGTTGTCTGTATCGAGCAAATAGAGGCTTACACGACCTACATTCACTCTCCACACGAATGCATGAACAGTATAATTATTATAAGGCACGTCAATCACCATAGGCTCGCCGTTCTCGTCCATCTGACGAACGATTGGCAGCTGTGCAAAGTTCTGAGCCTCATAGTTAGCTACCTGCTGACCGTCCATTGAGAGGGTCTGAGTGAAATAACCGAAACGATAGAGGAATCCGACTGCTGTCATACGAACGTTTGAGTCTGAAGCTTCCTTGATATAGTCGCCGGCAAGAATACCAAGACCACCAGAATAAATCTTCAATACATGACTCAAACCGTATTCCATACAGAGGTAAGCCACTGATGGACGCTTCTGGTCGGGTTCTACATCCATATATGCACGGAATTCCTTATAAACCGCATTCATCTGTGCCAGGAACTTCTTATCCTGAGCCAATAATTCCAGTTTCTTGTAGCTGATGCGTGACAACATCAGAACAGGGTTCTGAATAACATCATGCCACAGTTGCTCATCCATAGCCTTGTACAGCTCCTTAGCCTCGTGGCTCCATGACCACCACATATTATGAGCTATCTCATCGAGTGGTTTCAGGGCCTCCGGTAATGTAGTGTTAACTGTGATGTCTCTCCAGTTAGGAGTGTTTGCATTACTTGCTTTGATTTTCATACTTTCAATCTTTTATTTCTATTATTTAGAGCAATATTATATGCGTTATAGTAATTCTCAATAAAATGTGCCCAAAGGGCTTTTTCTGCTATCTGTCCAGCATTCTTACGCATCTGGGCCACCCATTTGCTATCTGCCTGCGAGAAGTTCAGGATGGTAGCCTTCAAGGCTTCTGAAGCCTCAACGAAGTTACTGTCTGTACGATGAATGACCTTCACACCATCTACCAACTCGCTATAGCCACCCTTCAGGCTGTTCACCCAAAGGCCGAAACCAGCAAGGTCGGTCGTAATACATGGAACCTGGAACGCTACGCTTTCTGTAGGAGTATATCCCCAAGGTTCATAATAGGAAGGATAGACGCAGAGGTCGTTTCCGATGAGCAGGTCGTAATAGTGCATATTGAATATTCCGTCCTTTCCATTCAGATAGCAAGGAACGAATATCACCTTCAAATGCTCAGATTCCCTATTGTGCATATCCAACCAGTTCATCTGATTGAGCACCATATCCTGCTCCTGATTGTGCAGATCGTGAGTGATTCGTGAATCGCCGCAAGGAATGACATGCTTTTGTTTACCTTGGAGTCGTTTCTGAAGATCAATCCTCGGACCCTTCACCCAAGCAGGCACATTGATGAATACCAGCACATCTTTCTTCAGCGATTCGTCGAGGCGCAGACGATTCAGCGCATCGACAAACATATCTATACCTTTGTTCTTGAACTCATAACGTCCACCGGTACTGATGATAATGGTGTCGTCCGTCAGGTTGGTACCCAGCAAGTTGTTAGCCACATTCAGCATCACTTTACGTGCTTTCTTGCGTGCTGCATTGAACGCCTTACCTTGAGCAGGAACGAAATCGTTCTCAAAACCATTAGTCAATACCGCATCGACGTTCTTATCGAGCAAAAACTTACATTCAGTAGCCGTGATGTCGCTCACGGTCGTAAAGCAATCTACATTGTGAGCCGTCTGCTTCTCGATAGAGTGTTTCGACTGCATGTTGAGTTCCTGCGCCATCTGATCACCGTTGTAAGCCCATAGATAATCATATAGCGGTTTGTTGTTTCCTGCGATACTGCGGCCAATGCTAGTTGCATGTGTCGTAAATATCGTAGCAATCTCAGGCACGGCTTTCTGAACATACAACGCTCCCAAACAAGTCATCCACTCATGTGCCTGATAGATGACATTATCGTCAGCGGTAAGTCCAAAGAATTTATAGTAGCTTTCTACAACCTTTCCGGCTCCGTAGGAGAACATCGAGGCCTCATCATAGTCGCCATATGCATGGAGTGAATCAACCTGATAGTTATCCCAAGCCCAAGCGTAGATTTCGTTCTTCTTTTCAAAGAACGATGAGAAGTCTAGTAACACAGCAATAGGTTCTCCTGGTATCTGCCAACGACCCACACGAATGTCCAGTCCTTCTGATTTAGCTGCCTTTCGCCATTTGGCCAGCAGCTGCTTATTCTCCTTGAATAGCGGATTCTCTTTGTCGATCCAGAAGTCCGGACCTATGAATATCAGTTTGTCGTGTAGCTGTTCCTGTAACGTCTTGGCACGCGTGCTCAGGACGGTATAGATACCACCCACCTTATTACATACCTCCCAAGAGGATTCAAAGATATATTTGGGAGCTAGTCTTTTTTCTTTCATATATAAATAATGTGTCTACTTTTTCAAGGCGCTGATGCTTTCTTTCAGCGCAGCAATCTTCGTCTCAGCATCCGACTGCTTCTTCCTCTCCAGTTCA
>Ga0265300_10003293_pt1 | contig 13342 bp, 5 predicted proteins | sample AusTroGonzalo_MG_FD_193482 | JGI IMG/M metagenome (GOLD analysis project Ga0265300, IMG submission 193482) | Bovine rumen microbial communities from tropical cattle in Woodstock, Queensland, Australia - Gonzalo_03 | ecosystem: Host-associated > Mammals > Digestive system > Stomach > Rumen ... | reverse complement strand
CGGGTGCAAAATTAATAATAATAGATTAAAACAAAGAAAAAATAAACAACACAAACTTTATATATAGTAACAAATAAAGGAAAATGTTACAAAATATAAAGTTTGTGTTACAACAATCAGGAAATTATGCTAGTTGATATATATCAATTATTGTAAGTTATACATCTTTGGTGATTCCTTACCAAACAAGAATTGCTTGCTATAACCGCCCAAATCTATAATAATCTTCTCAAAAACTATACCAGGATCCTGCGGATGAACAACCAAACTATGTATATTAATATTTGAATCCATTTGCAATTCAACAACCTGCTCCACCACTCTACTTGCAACCGTCGGATAATATTTTGAGTAGATATTCTCTGGTTTCTCATTTAAATCTTTGTTAAAATTCACATTAACAACAGCCTGACCATCGATGGACAAATCATATACCAATCCGCCTTTATCAAGGAAATCGAGCGTAGATTTTGTAATTATGTGAACCTTTGCTTTCTTAACATTATCTGCCTTAAAGCGATAAGTGAGTTTTGCCTGATCGGTTTTTGCAGTATACGGCATCAAGGCTATACCGCTAAGCGTACGGCCCATAAATGGAATTACAGTCCACTTGGCAGCAGTCGCATCTTCACGACTGAATGTATGTTCCGCTTCGATACTCACATAACCATCACGTGGAGAGAAAACAGGGCCATTCGCCGGTTCAGGTACAGCAACAAGTCTTGGGCATACATCAGCACGATAGTTATCATTCCAAGTACGATAACTAATATGTTTCTGTATCATCATACCATTCCACTTACCACCAGACATCACCTTATTATAATATAAACAAAGCATTGAATCGCGTTTAAACGCCTGACGACAACGATCAGCCCATACATTAGCTTCGGGGTCACCAACCGATGCAAGCTTGCGGTTCATAGCCTGAGCGTAATACATTTCATAAATATTTCCCATTGCCTGCACAGGGAAGAGAATCAACTGACGATAAGCATCCTGACATTCAGGTTTTAACTCCAAGAACAAACGTAATGCACGGGCCTCCAGGGCGCGATACTCGTTAACAACCTGCTCAAACTCTTCGCAGGTATAAACATTTGCATCAAGCATCTCAGATGTAATACGTCCATTATATTTGCAAACCAGATTAAGAATAGAGGCTGCTTCATCAGAATTTTCTTCGCCAAAACTCTCTGCGCAAAAATCACGAGTATGATCCAACAAGTTATCAACACCATATTTAGATGGATTCCATGCCATATCCATAAACAACTGGATAGGATACTCCATAGGCTTAAGATCTCCAACATTAAGAATCCACAACTTTTGAATTCCACCATTATAAGCCAATTGTAGCTGTTCCCACATATTTTGTATCGGAGTAACATTTATCCACTTAGAGTTTCTTGGTGCCCCAACATAATCTACATGGTAATATAGTCCCCAACCGCCTTTACGTTTCTTTTCCTCTATAGTAGGTATACGACGTACATTACCCCAGTTGTCATCACAAAGCAATATGGTAACATCATCGGGAACACGCAGTCCTGCATCATAATAGTCCTGCACCTCTTTATACAAAGCCCAAATCTGAGGAGTTTCCTTAGCGGGACGTTTAGTTACTTCCTTAATTATCCTGCGTTGGTTATTAATAATATCCTCAAGTAACTTTGTATCTGTACTATTGCCCATTGCTTCATCTCCATCACCACGCATGCCTATAGTAACAATATCATCAGTATTCTTCATACGCTCAATACCTTCGCGGAAGAAGCGATCCAGATTATGCTTATTAACAGAATAATTCCATGCTCCCCACTCCTTTCGGTTACGAGCATACTCCTGATGATTACGTGCCATTGGTTCATGATGAGAGGTTCCCATCATAATACCCATTCTATCGGCAGTCTTAAGGTTTTCAGGATCATCAGCATAAAAGGCCCATCCCCACATGGCAGGCCATAAGTAATTACCTTTTAAGCGTAGAATCAATTCAAAAACCTTTTCATAGAACTTATGACCGCCAAAATCGGTTCCAAAAGTATTCTTAACCCATGTTGTTAAACAAGGAGCCTCATCGTTAAGAAACAGACCTCGATAACGGACGGCAGGTTCTCCGTCTGTAAATTCACCTTTCTTTATATATATAAAGGTATGTTTCTCCACAGGAACATCAGCCCAGTAATACCATGGCGAAACCCCCAACTGCTTTGAAACCTCATAAATACCATAAACAGTACCGCGTTTATCACTTCCGGCAACAACTAACTGATTTCCGATTGTTTTTATAATATACTTCTCGGTTTTTCCCTTTAAATCATTCAATTCTCCTTGCTTAACCCATTGGTCTATTTGTTTATTCGCACCAATGGTACCAATTAGGATTTCTGCATTCTCGGCAGCAAGACAACCTTTCTTCCCCGTCACATTCTCAATGTCTTTCAACAGATTATTTACGGCCAATTTAACACAACTATGCTCATCCTGACATAAACCTACAGAAAAACTCTTTAACTGCCACGCATCAGATGACGCCTGAAACGAAACAAACTGCTCGGCTGCTATCACATCCATTACGCACACCGAAAAAACAAAAGACACAAGTGTTTTGGTCCAGAAATGTCGTAGAATCATAATCTCTAATGTTACAAATTATATATATTCGATGCAAAGATATACCATTTTTATGATAAGACTTATATTATTTGTATCAAAAAGTTTAATTTTTGTAACATTCCTTTGTTACATTTCAAAAAATACATTATCTTTGCAACAAATAAACAACTAACGCGACCATTTAATTACTAACAAAACAATGCGAGTTAAGTTCACACTGACACTAGTATCACTTATCATATCAATGAGTACTTTCGCTCAAAGGGGAAAGTTCTTCAGTACAGACAATCAACTTTTGTCGAGCAGTTTTGTGACGCAAGTGTACCTAGATAACGAAGGTTTCATTTGGGCAACCACACGTAACGGTATTAACCGCTATGATGGTTACCAGTTCCGTGTATTTAAGAAAGAAAACGAGCACGACAGTTCGTTGGCAAGCAACTATGTCAATAGCATGATGCAGGACAAGAATGGATTATTCTATTTTGGACTCTATGGTGCTTTGCAGACATGGGACGGCAACAAGTTCAACAATGTAGCGATGCTTGACAAAGACGGGAATGCCGGACATTGTTATCCCAATTGTTTCCTTGAGCGTTCAAATGGTGACATATTGGTTGGATCTTCTGGTTTAGGATTACTTAAATTCAAAAACAAAAAGACGGCTTGCCAAGTAAAAGGCCCATTGTCTTCAATACATACTGTAAATAGCATGATTGAAGACAGAATGGGAGTTCTTTGGATTGTTACCGACAACATGGGCCTGATATCATATGATGGTAAAACGGTAAAACAATACCTAAAAGATGACACTGACATTGTCTTTACATGTCTATGCGAAGGATTAGACGGAATTATATACGCCGGAACAACAAATAATGGTGTATATCGCATGCAAAGCGACACCTTCGTACATATTGACGAAACAGGAAACAATTCTGTATCAGCACTATTCTGCGATCACGACGGTATGATTGTTATAGGTTACGATGGTAGAGGTGTGGCCCTTTATGATCCCAGATCAAAAGAATTAATTAACAACCCATTTTTCTCGCTTGAGGTAGACCTCTCTATAAGTAAGGTGTACTCTATAACAGAGGACAAGAGCGGTAACCTTTGGTTAGGTATGTTGCAGAAAGGCATCTATATGCAACCTATCTCATTTAAAGGTTTCAATTACATGGGCCACAAGCTAGGAGCACGTAATATTATAGGCTCTGCATGCGTTGTAAGCGTTGTACTTGATAGTAAACAGCGTATTTGGATAGGAACCGACAAGGACGGCATATATGTTTATGATTATAACACCAAAGCAGTCAAACACCTCAAAGATAATGTTCCTTCCGTAGCGATGTCACTTAGTGAAGATTTAAATGGACGTATTTGGGTCGGGTCATATCGCAATGGAATTGGCTGGATAGATCCAATAAGTTTTCAGTATCATAGAATTCCATTCCCAAAAGACCCACATCTCATTGTCATGGATATAGCTATAGCAGGCGATGGTAGCCTATGGCTTGCCACCATGAAACACGGACTTATAAGAATGGACTCCTCCGATGGACATATAATCGCACAATATAAAATTAAGCCAGGAGTCGAGAAGGACAGAAAACTGAATTGTATCACCAACGACTACATTTCACAGGTTCACTTGTCACCTGACGGGAAACGCGTATATGCATCTACATCTATGGGATTATGCTGTCTAGATATAGCAGAGAACAGCTGGACTAAAACTTTTGGCAAGAACTGCCTAAACTTCGGCACTCCCGTAAGAATTACCCGAGAATATGATGGAAAACTATGGTATGGAACCAATGAAGGATTATTCTGTTACGATCTTCTGACACACGAAACAAAGAAGTACACACGTGAAGACGGACTTGCCGATAACGGAATCGCAACAATAGAGAGAGATCCACAAGGAAGAATCTGGATTGGAACAGACCACGGATTGAGCTGTTTCACTCCAAAGAACAATATATGGCAAAACTACTTTGCCGACGACGGATTACAGAGCAATGAATTTAGCGACGGAGCCTCGTTTATCACGTCAAGCGGTATGCTTGCAATGGGCGGAACTGCAGGTGTTTCATGGTTCGATTCACAGCATATATCCCCAAGTAAATGGGAAGCAGAAGTAAAACTTACCGCATTCTCCATAAATGGCCAGCAGGTTAACAGAGCAACTCGTTCTGGCAGTTATCTAGTCACAGACACAGCCATTATCGCCAGCAATCGCTTTGAACTTTGCTACAACGATAATACTTTTTCTATCCAGTTCTCTACTCTTACGTACGAGAATCCGGAACACATATCGTATTTATACAGTATCAATGGCGAGCCGTTCAACCGTCTTCAACCTGGAATAAATATACTTACACTCTCTCACCTCCCCCAAGGCACTTATCGATTCAGGGTAAAAGCAGAGCGAAATAATATAGAGACGCCTATCAGAGAGTTTGTTGTCGTAATCCACAGTCCATGGTATCGTTCAGCATGGGCATATTTCTTCTACGCTTTAGTTATAGGCCTGTTTGCATGGCAATATTTAACCTATCGTCGTCACAAGGAGCAGGATAGACTTCGTCTTCAGGCTCATATACACGCCGAGGAAATGGGTGAGGCCAAGTTACGTTTCTTCATGAACATGAGTCATGAGATACGCACACCTATGACATTGATTCTCACTCCATTGCTATCACTTATAAAAAATGACACTGATCCGAACAGAAAGGGCGTCTATGAGACCATCAGACGAAATGCAGAGCGAATCCTTAGCCTGATAAACCAGATGATGGACCTCCGAAAGATCGACAAAGGACAAATGCAGATGCGTATGCGCGAGACCAATCTTGTTGGCTTTGCAAAGGACATATACAACCTCTTTGACAGTCAAGCCAAAGCTAAGCAAATTAAGTTCCTTTTCAATCATGACAGTGAAGAGATTCCTGTATGGATTGACCGCCAGAATTTCGACAAGGTATTTATGAATGTCCTTTCAAATGCATTCAAGTACACCCCAACTGGTGGTGAAATAGGCATTCGTCTTACCCATAACGCCGAATCAGCCACAATAGCTATTTATGATAATGGCGAGGGAATACCAGAAGACAAGATAAACAAGATCTTCGACCGTTTCTATCAAACACCGACATCAGTCAATGACCGTTACGTAGGAACAGGTATCGGTTTGGACCTTACCCGTTCGCTTGTAGAACTTCATCACGGAACGATAACCGTTCACAATCTGGAAAAAGGTTGTGAGTTTGTTATTACCATCCCGATGGGTAACAGCCACTTGAATCCAGACGAAATGCTTCTTGACGATGAAACTACAGAAACAATCACACCAGAGCTGATCCTTGAAGAGGAACCTGAGCCAGAGCCAACCAACCCAATGGCAGAGATGATGGCACAGAATCGCAGAATGACCTTGGTTATTGCAGAAGACGACGAAGAGATTCGCAACTACCTAGAGAACGAGCTTTCTGGTGATTACGAAGTACATGCATGCGTTAATGGCCGTGAGGCGTTAGGCGAGATTATCCGCACTAAGCCCGATCTGGTATTGAGCGACATTATGATGCCCGAAATGGATGGAAACACGCTATGTACACGACTCAAGACCAACCCGATCACCAATTCAATCCCTGTGATCCTGCTTACAGCTAAGAGTCGCGACGAGGACAAACTTGAAGGTCTCGAGACTGGTGCAGATGCTTATATCGTGAAGCCATTCAATATGGACATTCTTCGACGCACCATCATCAATCTTATTAACAAGCACCGCCTACTGCGCCTTAAGTACGAGCGCAACGACAATCTCGAGGAGCAGGTTGATGAGATTCGCCTCAAGTCACCAGACGAGAAATTGCTTGAGCGCATCATGGAGTGTATCAATAAGAATCTGAACAATTCCGACCTGAGCGTCGATATGATAGCTGATACCGTTGGCATAAGTCGAGTACACCTGCACCGTAAGATGAAAGATCTTACAGGCCAGACTCCTCATGACTTCATCCGCAACATCCGCCTGAAGAAGGCTGCACAGCTACTGGCTAACCAAGGTATGAACGTAACCGAGGTAATGTATGCCTGCGGATTTGCCAACTCAGCTTCATTCTCGACCGTATTCAAGAAATTCTATGGAATGTCGCCACGCGACTACATGCGAGAGCACGAGGAAAGATAACTAAACATAAAATAGGAGGAACGTATGAAACGATTAGCTACTATCCTGATCGCTTTATTCTGCGTACTTGGTATACAAGCACAATACAATCGTCAACAGATACTGAAAGTATACAACTGGGACGAGTATATAGGAGAAGGCGTCATAGAGAAATTCGAGAAGTGGTATAAGGATGTAACAGGCAATAGCATAAAGGTTGAGTATATCACTTATGACTACCCTGAAGAATGTTTCGATCAGATGTTAAAAGGCGAGATAGATGCAGATGTATTCTGTCCGCCAGAATATATAGTTGAACGTATGATGAAACACGGCTTCTTAAATCCTATCGACACAAGTTTTGTCAAGGAAGGAATTCCTAATTGGATGAAAGGAACATCGCCCTTTATCGACAACCTACTTCAGCATATCGGCGAGGCACAGGGTGTAAATGCTCATGATTATACTGTAGGTTATCTATGGGGAAACACAGGTGTACTTATCAACACAAAATATGTTAAGCCCGAAGAAGTATACAGTTGGGGATTTCTGCTTGATTCCAAATACCGTGGCAAGGTAATAATGAAGGATTCTTTCAGCGACCTCTACAATATTCTTATAAACTATGCTTTCTATGAAGAAGTCAAGATGGGTGCCACCAATCGTAATCTGCTAGCCACATACCTAACCAACCGCAACATCGCCATTGTTGAGGATTTGCTTGAAAGAGCTCGTCCGCAGATGAAGAGCTTTGACGTTGATGATGACAAGCGATTGATGGCTGATGGCAGTAATTGGATGAGTGTTACCTGGAACGGCGACGCGAAATGGGCCATCGATGAAGCAGGTAAGAATATAAATCTACAATACATAGTACCAGAGGAAGGAAGCGACTGCTGGATGGACTGTTGGACCATTCCCGCATGTTCAAAGAATACAGAAGCTGCAAGCTATTGGATTAACTTCATGTGCCGGCCTGACATTGCACTGCTTTGCATGGACGAGACTGGCTATAGCTCAGCTATTGCCACACCTGATATTCTTAAAGCAGTAACTAACGAAAGTATAAGTAAAACTATCGACCTTAGTTATTTCTTTGGACCAAAAGCCACGGCAGTTCACGTGGACAGTGTAATGTACCCCGACATTAGTACCATAAACCGTTGCAGCTACCTTCGCGACAGCGGTGATCGCCAGGAGGTTATTCGAGAGATTTGGGAAAAGATTAAAGAGAAACCAGTAACTAATTACTGGCATCTTGCCATAATAGGATGTTTCATTTTGGCGATAATCATAACATGTATTATCATCTTGCGCAGATTACACAGGAAAAAAATGACCACCACTAAAGGGTGATGGTCATTTTCTTCAAATCTTTATCCATTGAACTGTTTCCATAAAGTATCTCGTACTTTCCTGGTTTGGTTCGCATTGTATTTGTTTCCGGATCCCAGAACTCAAATGACTTTCCGTCCAGTGTCAGGGTTACATTAACTGTTTCACCACCCTTTATATCCACACGCTGGAAGGCACGTAGTGACTTCAATGGTCCCTCTGCATCACCCAAATTGCGAATATATACCTGGACGGTTTCTGCACCTGTACGATTACCTATATTTGTTACAGGAATGGTTATTGAATCCTTGCCCTGCATCTTTGCTTCACCAATCTCAAAGTTTGTATAGCTCAAACCAAATCCAAAAGCAAACAATGGATCGTTGAAATAACGATATGTACGTCCCTTCATCGAATAGTCCTCAAAGTCTGGCAGCTGTGAGTCATCCTTATAGAATGTAACAGACAGTTTGCCACTTGGGTTATAGTCACCAAACAGCACATCTGCAATAGCAGTACCACCCTCCTGACCAGCATACCATGCCTGGACAATTGCATCGCAGGTTTCAGTTTCAGGAGTAAGGGCTATAGCAGAACCAGAACAATTCACAAATATTACCTGTTTGCCGGCCTCCTTCAATGCTTTAAGGAAATTACGCTGTACCTTAGGAAGTTCAATGCTGGTACGGTCGCCACCCTTGAATCCTTCTATCTGCACAGGCATCTCCTCTCCCTCGAGAGCAGCCGAGATACCACCGCAGAAAACAACCTTATTGATACCCTTCAGTTGGGCAATAATCTGCTGATAGTCGATAGGCAACTCTTTGGCGATATTTATCTTCAGATTGGCATTCCAGGTCTTCACAAACTGGAAACGTACCTCAATGTTATATGTCTTGCCTTTCTCAGCCTGAATGGCAGTACGCGTAGGTGTTGTACGCCATGTATGCTCTACCACTTTCTTCTCGCCGTTTATATAGAGTTCAAAGTGTCCGCACCCTTCTACATTAACGACATACTCACCCGACTCTTTAGGAGTGAATACCGTTTCATACTTAGCCGAGAAGTCTTCAATCTGTACGCCTGGAGCAAAGTTGTGCATACCCGCTGTCGTAACAGCAAGTGGTGAGGTGTAATACTGCGTGGTTACAGGCTTTCCTTCCATAGCAGTATTATTCCAGAATGTACCCTTCAAACCTTTCTTGCCACCTACAGCACATTGGGTAGCCAACTGGCAGTCCATCACCTGATCGTATGTCAGATCACACCCTTTGGTATAGAAGAGTTTCTTCTGCTTTGCCTTAATACCATCCAGTATGGTAACAGTGTGGTTAGGCATACCATTATAGTTACCCCACATCATTGGTGCATCATCAGCATTTGGACCGATGACAGCAATTTTTTCTGTATTCTTCTTCAAAGGCAGAATGTTATTCTTATTCTGTAGCAATACGATGGTCTGACGTGCCATCTCGAGCGAAAGCTGTGCCGACGCCTTGGTTGACATAGCAGAATAAGGAATCTTAGACCACTCTACAAGCGAAGGATCGTCCATCTCACCTAAGTCAAAACGACCTTCAAGCAGACGGATAACGTGCTTGTCTATCTCTTCCTCAGAAAGCAGACCTCTCTTTACTGCCTCAGGAATACTCTTATAAGCATAGTCGAAGCCACATTCCACGTCAGTACCAGCAATTACAGCTTTAGAGGAGCCATGAACAGCATCTGAAGAGCTCTTATGGTTCATATGGAAGTCACTTACTGCGCCACAATCACTGACTACCAGATACTTGAATCCCCACTCATCACGCAGAATCTGCTGGAGCAGACGATTAGATCCACAGCATGGATCATCGTCAAGACGCTGATATGCACACATAACCTCACGCACATTACCATCCTGAACACACGCTTTAAAGGCTGGCATATAAGTTTCCCAGAAATCGCGGGCAGAAACGTCGTTGATATTCACTGTATGGCGAGTATATTCTGGACCGCTATGTACAGCATAATGCTTAGCGCATGCCCATAGTTTACGATACTTGGAATCTTCAGGTCCTTGAAGTCCTCTAACAACCTGAACACCCATCACAGATGTCAAATACGGGTCTTCGCCATATGTTTCCTGACCACGTCCCCAACGCGGATCACGGAAGATGTTCACGTTAGGCGTCCATACCGAAAGGCTATGAAATTTTTCGTCTTCGCCTTTCAAGTCATGCATACGATGGTTGTACTGAGCACGAAACTCTGTAGAAGCCACATCGAAGCACTTGTATAGCAGATTAGGATTAAACGACGATGCCATGGCCACTGGCTCAGGGAAGACGGTGACATTTCCCATATTTGCAGCACCATGCAAAGCCTCACTCCACCAAAAGAACTTCTTAATACCCAAACGTGGAATAGCAGGACTCTCGTCGAGCATCAGCATAGCTTTCTCCTCCAATGTCAACCTTCCACAAAGATCAATAGCACGCTCTTTTGCCGAAAGGTTTGGGTTTTGATAAGGCAGTTTCTGTGCCGAAGCCGTCAAGCCTGCACAGAAGGCAATTGTTATTAACAGTTGATTCTTCATTTTTATTTTAAGTTATTATTGATGAAACACCTTATATATTTTACCTGGCACGGTCATGATGTCGTACTCATATACCTTTTTAATAGGTATTTGTTTAAACTCAGTCAGTTCTTCCGATTTCAACGGCTCACGTATCACCGCAGGCTTTAGGAGGTCATTATCACATTCACCAGTAGCAGCAAACAGACCGTCACCTCTCAGTGGCACATACGAACGCAGTCGCAGCTTGCCGCCAATCCTTGAGAATATAGCAGCTTCAGTAAGTTCACCTTTGCTCCATTTCATATCAACCACAAAAGCTCCCCTTGCACGCAGACCATTCACCTCGCCTTCGGCCCATGCATCGGGCAAGGCTGGTAGCAGATGTACTGCACCGTCATGACTCTGCAGCAGCATTTCACACACACCAGCCGAGCAACCAAAGTTACCATCAATCTGGAAAGGCGGATGTGCATCAAACAAGTTCGGATAAGTACCACCACGTGGTCCCCATTCTGTGGTATAAGGTATCGGATTCAGCATATTACTTATAATGCGGAATGCATGATTACCATCCAACATGCGAGCCCAGAAATTTATCTTCCAACCCAAGCTCCATCCCGTTGCCATATCACCACGCTGATTCAGCGTGTTAGCGGCAGCAGTAAACAGTTCGGGGTGAGAATATGGTGAAATCTGGTTTGAAGGATAAAGTCCATACAAGTGCGATATATGACGATGTTCATCCTTTGGATCGTCACCGTCTATAAGCCACTCCTGCAACTGACCATGTCTACCAATCTGCATTGGTGGTAGCTGAGATATGGCATTGCTTAACATTGTGGTATAAACGATATTATCATAACCCAATATCTGGTGTGCTTTCAGAGTACTCGACAATACGTCGAAAACTATCTGATTATCCATTGTTGAGCCAGCAGTTACAGTAGTATTCTTACCAACTGGACCGTGTTCGGGCGAAACTGTTGGTACAGTAACAAGCCATCCGGCAGCATGTTTTACTTCGCCGTCCTTAGGATATTCCTGCATATACGATAGTAAGAAATCAGCTGCACCCTTCAATATCGGATAGCATTGCTCAAGGAAGTCCTTATCACCTGTATACAGATAGTGCTGCCAGAGATGAGTGGTAAGCCATGCGCCACCAGTTGGGAACATGCCCCATGTTGTTCCGTCAACAGGGCCAGCAATACGCCACAAGTCTGTATTATGATGAGCCACCCAGCCCGGACAGTCATACATAACTCTTGCTGTCTTCTTTCCGGTTTCACTCAAGTCTCGTATCATCATGAACAATGGCTCCTGAGTTTCGGCCAGATTTCCAACCAATGCAGGCCAGTAGTTCATCTCTGCATTAATATTAATGGTATATTTTGAATCCCATGGAGCATCTATCTTATTATTCCATACTCCCTGCAGGTTTGCAGGCTGACCACCAGGTTGCGATGATGAAATAAGCAGATATCTTCCATACTGCATCATCAGCGATACCATATCTAAGTCTTTACCATCAAACTTTGCTAATCGCTTATCAGTTTCCAATTCTGAATTTTCTGATTTCGGCAATAAAAGCGACACCCTATCGTATTGTTCCTGATATTTTTGCAGATGACGCTTTAACAGAGTCTTATAGTTCTTACCTTGCAGCAACGACATTGTATTGCTGTTCTTAAGTACAGGGTTGCCACTTATGTCTTTATAGCTAACATAGTTTGTTGCAGCAGTTATTAATATTGTGGCTGTTGTAGCATTCCTTACATACATATTTTCACCTGCATCCTGAACAGTTCCATCAGCCAACACCTTTATACGTACTTCTGCCCTAAGCTTACCTGGGATACCCTCATGCTCTACATTATTAATATTATAGGCCATTTCGTGCTTATCAATCAGATCACCGTTTTGCACCTGTTCGTTAAACAGATATGACACAGCAAAATTCAGAGCTTTTTTCTTGCTGGTCGTTATTTGCACAACAACAACATTGTCGGCCTGTGACGCAAACACAATTCGCTCATATTTCACACCATCAACCTCAAAACTTGTTGTGTTAAGTGCATCAGCCAAATTTAGTTCACGACGATAATTTGAAGGCTCGGAACTACTATGATAATTAAACTTGAGATTGAGATCGCCCAACGGAAGGTACTTCTGTCCATGCGGACCTTTAAAGAAGCTACGGTCAATTATACTTTCCGCTTCCTTCTCCTTTCCCGCAAAAATCAGCCTACGCACATCCTTTATGGCGATTTTAGCATTAGGATTATTATTTTCATGCGGCGAACCACTCCAGAAAGTTTCCTCATTCAGCTGTATCTGTTCGGTGTCAGTACCTCCATACACCATGGCTCCAAGGTGCGAGTTACCAATAGGCAAAGCCTCTAACCAATGACTGGCAGGTTTACTATACCACAATTTGTGTTGTTGTGCGTTAACAGCGATTGATGTAAACGCACAGATAAACAAGGTTGACAATATCCGTTTCATATTTGAGTTTGGTTTTATTTTGCTGCAAAATTACAAAAAATAATCCAAAAAGAAGAATATTAATTATTAAAAGAAAAGAAAAACCCTGGGACAAGAAACGCTTTTCTATGTCCCAGGGAAGGAAAAACTACTAACTACTAATATAA
>Ga0265300_10003292_pt1 | contig 13346 bp, 10 predicted proteins | sample AusTroGonzalo_MG_FD_193482 | JGI IMG/M metagenome (GOLD analysis project Ga0265300, IMG submission 193482) | Bovine rumen microbial communities from tropical cattle in Woodstock, Queensland, Australia - Gonzalo_03 | ecosystem: Host-associated > Mammals > Digestive system > Stomach > Rumen ... | reverse complement strand
CGTCAAGCACCGTTTTCATATCACACTCCTTCGGGGTGTTCCATGCATATACATCAACAGAGATACCCTGGCGTTTCAGGCTATCACAAGCCATCAGCACGCCCCGATAGTATTCTACCATGCGCTTGCCATCGCCATCCACATCATGCAAGGGCAGCATCACGCCCAGCCGAATGGCACGATTACGAACGTCGACAACAGGCGTCGACTGTTGTGCGTTCTGCTGTGTAGCCGTCGTCGCCGCTGTGCTTTGTGTCTTTGAGAAAGGAATGAACACCGTCGTTCCTTTCTTCAGTTTGTAGTCGGGCGAGGCCATCTCGGGGTTGGCCTGTATCAGCTCCTCAACCGTAATACCATAGTCACGACTGATGCTGTAGAGGGTTTCCTTTTTCTTCACCTTATGCATGTCACGCCATCTGTTCGACTGCGCAACAGCTGTGCTGATGACCATGTTCAAAGCCATCGACACCAATAGAAATTTGAGTAATCGTTGCATTGACAATTGTCTTTTTTTCGTTTTGCGCTACAAAGGTAATAAAAAAATATGTTTTTAACATGAAGAAATCCAAATAAAGAGATAAATATTACATTTTTTTCGTATCTTTGCAATCAAAAACAAGATGATGTATATGAAGAGACGTCTTTTTGCATGGTTGTTGCCAACCATTTTCCTGCCCACCATGGCACTGGCACAGAAGGTAGATCCGAAGGCCTACTTCACCGACAGCAAGGGTTATGACCAAGAGGCAACCAAGATAGAAGCTGATGACGGTGAGGCCCCGCTTACCGTCACTTTCCGTTCCAACCCTACCGAGATGGATGGATGGACGCCCTCTTATGAGTGGCACTTTAGAAAGGCAGGACAAGCGGGTGATCTGTTTGTACGATACGAAGAAGACACCGAGTACACGTTTGTCGAGTCTGGTACCTTCAACATCGTACAGAAGACCTTTGTCAGCAACGGAACCTTTGAAAACGAACTCGACTCTACGACCATCACCGTCACCATCGCCGAGAGCAAGTTGGAATTCCCCAATGCCTTCTCGCCCAACGGCGACGACCGCAACGAATATTTCCAAGCAAAAGAAGGCTATAAAAGTATCATCTCGTTCAAGGCCACCATTTTCAACCGTTGGGGGCAGAAGCTCTATGAATGGGATAGTCCTGCCGGCAAATGGGACGGCAAATATCATGGTAGTGACGTGAAAGAGGGCGTTTACTTTCTGATGGTTAAGGCGAAAGGTGCTGACGGCAAGGTATATGATATCCGTAAGGACATCAACCTGCTCCGTGGCTATACGGAGAAAACTAATAATAATTAAGCGGTGAGGCACAAGAAATAAGAGGTACGAACAGTGAAGCGCGAATCAAACTTAGCATCCAGCGAGGCGGGCAAGATCAATGTCTATGGTGCCCGCGTCCACAATCTGAAGAATATCGACGTCGAGATCCCCCGCGGTTCGCTCACCGTCATCACAGGTCTGAGCGGATCGGGTAAGTCTTCGTTGGCTTTCGACACCATCTTTGCCGAAGGACAGCGCCGCTATATTGAGACATTCTCTGCCTATGCCCGTAACTTCCTTGGCGGCATGGAGCGTCCCGACGTTGACAAGATCACAGGTCTTTCGCCTGTCATCAGTATAGACCAGAAGACCACCAACCGCAACCCGCGCTCCACCGTAGGCACTACTACAGAGATCTACGACTATCTACGACTTCTTTTTGCCCGTGCAGGCAAAGCCTATAGTTACGCAACGGGCGAGCCGATGGTGAAATACACCGAGGAGAAAGTCATCGAGATGATTCAGAACGACTATGTCGGCAAGAAGATTTTCATCTTGGCTCCCATTGTACGCAGTCGTAAGGGTCACTACCGCGAACTGTTTGAGTCGATGCGCCGTAAAGGGTATCTCACCATGCGTGTTGACGGTGCCATCACCGAGATTACCCGTGGCATGAAGGTTGACCGTTACAAGAACCACGATATTGAAGTGGTGATTGACAAGTTAGAGGTCAAGAGCGAGCAGATAGAGGTGAGCAGTGAGCGGCTGAAGAAGTCGGTACAGATTGCCATGAAGCAGGGCGAAGGCAACATCATGATTCTCGATAAGGACACGGATGCCGTGAAGCATTTCTCCAAACGCCTGATGTGTCCTACGACAGGTATTTCCTACAGCGATCCTGCTCCTAACATTTTCTCGTTCAACTCTCCCCAAGGTGCCTGCCCGCGCTGTAAAGGTTTGGGGTGGGTCAGTGAGATAGACCTTGCAAAGGTCATCCCCAATCGCAAGCAAAGCATCCACGAGGGAGCCATCGTTCCCTTAGGCAAATACAAGAACCAGCTGATATTTTGGCAGATAGATGCAATTCTCAAGAAATACGACAGCAACCTAAAGACGCCTATTGAGGACATTCCCGACGAAGCGCTCAACGAGATTCTTTACGGTTCGTTGGAAAATGTACGTATCGACAAAGAGGTAGTCCATACATCGAGCGACTATTTTGTTGCTTTCGACGGCGTGATTAAATACCTGCGCGACGTGATGGACAACGACGAGTCGGCAGGTGGGCAGAAATGGGCAGAACAGTTCCTGGCCGAGTGTGAGTGTCCTGAGTGTCACGGTCAGCGTCTTAACCGTGAAGCCCTTTCCTACAAGATCTGGGACAAGAACATTGCCGAACTGTCGTCAATGGATATCGATGAACTGCGCCAGTGGCTCAACGAAGTCGAGAAGCACTTGGACAATCAGCAGCAACAGATTGCCGCTGAGATTCTGAAGGAGATTCGTACACGCCTTGATTTCCTACTCGACGTGGGGCTCGACTACCTCTCACTCAACCGTCAGTCGGCTTCGCTCTCGGGCGGTGAGAGCCAGCGTATCCGTCTGGCTACGCAGATTGGCTCGCAACTCGTCAATGTGCTTTACATCCTTGACGAGCCAAGCATCGGTCTACACCAACGCGACAACGAACGGCTTATCCATTCACTCAAAGAATTGCGCGACTTGGGCAACACAGTCATCGTTGTCGAACACGACAAGGACATGATGCTCGCTGCCGACTATATCGTAGATATCGGTCCGAAGGCAGGACGCAAGGGCGGTGAGGTCGTATTCCAAGGCTCTCCTCAGGATATGCTCAAGACAGATACCATTACTGCACAATATCTGAATGGACAGTGTACTATCGAAGGAAGTCAGCATCGTCCCGGCAATGGTCACTCTATTATAATAAAAGGTGCATCGGGCAATAACCTCAAGCATATCGATGCCGAGTTCCCCTTAGGAAAACTCATCGTCGTAACAGGTGTCAGTGGCTCAGGCAAATCCACGCTCATCAACGAGACCCTCCACCCCATCCTCGCCCAGCATTTCTATCGTTCCGTCAAGCGCCCAATGCCCTATGATTCTATTGAAGGGTTGGAGCATATCGACAAGGTGGTCGATGTCGACCAGTCACCCATTGGTCGTACGCCGCGCTCTAATCCCGCTACCTACACAGGAGTGTTCAGCGACATCCGTTCGTTGTTCGTCAACCTGCCCGAAGCAAAGATCCGCGGCTATAAACCCGGACGTTTCTCATTCAACGTGAAGGGTGGACGCTGTGAGACCTGCGGCGGCAATGGCTACAAAACGATTGAGATGAATTTCCTGCCCGACATTCAGGTACCCTGCGAGGAGTGTCACGGCAAGCGTTACAATCGCGAGACACTTGAAGTACGCTATAAGGGCAAGAGCATTGCCGATGTGCTCGACATGACCATTAACCAAGCCTGTGAGTTCTTTGAGAACGTGCCCGACATCCTGCGGAAGATAAAAACCATTCAGGACGTAGGGCTTGGCTATATTAAACTCGGACAGCCCTCCACCACTCTCTCGGGCGGTGAGAGCCAGCGTGTCAAGCTGGCTACCGAGTTGTCAAAACGCGATACGGGACATACGCTCTACATCCTCGACGAGCCGACTACGGGCCTTCACTTCGAGGACATCCGGATCCTCATGCAGGTACTGCAGCGACTGGTTGACCGTGGCAACACCGTCATCATCATTGAGCACAACCTCGACGTGATCAAACAAGCTGACCACATCATCGACATGGGCCCCGAAGGAGGACGAAACGGGGGCACCATCCTGTCGGAAGGCACCCCCGAAGAGGTAGCGGCAAGCCCTAAGGGCTATACACCGAAATATCTGTAACGTTTCGTGAATCAGCAGGCCTTGAAACTCATGTCCAGTCCTTTGACGCTATGGGTTAAAGCGCCGACAGAGATAAAGTCAACGCCCTGCTCTGCATAGTCACGGATGGTATCGAAGGTGATACCTCCTGACGATTCCGTCTCGTAGCGATGGGCTATCAAGTCAACGGCTTTCTTCGTATCGGGCACGGAGAAGTTATCCAGCATGATACGATCCACGCCACCATGCTCCAGCACCTGATTGAGTTCGTCGAACGAGCGCACCTCAATCTCAATCTTCAGTTTCAGTCCCTTGGCATCCAGATACTCGTGACAGCGTTCGATGGCATTGACGATACCGCCGGCAAAGTCAACATGGTTGTCCTTGAGCAGAATCATATCGAAAAGGCCGATGCGATGATTGCAGCCACCGCCAATCTTCACCGCCTGTTTCTCTAACATACGCATGCCCGGTGTGGTTTTTCGGGTGTCAAGCACTCGGGTGCCCGTACCCTCCAAACGTTTCACATAGCGGTCGGTCATCGTGGCGATACCGCTCATACGCTGCATGATGTTCAGCATCAGGCGCTCTGTCTGAAGCAGCGAACGCACACGGCCTTTCACAATCATGGCGATGTCGCCTTTCTTCACGCGGGTGCCATCCCCCATCAATACCTCGACCTTCATGTCGGGGTCGAAACGGTGGAACACCTCTTTGGCAATCTCCACACCCGCCAAGATGCCGTCCTCCTTAATTAAGAGATGCGACTGCCCCATCGCATCCTCAGGGATGCAGCAGAGCGTGGTATGGTCGCCATCGCCGATATCCTCGGCAAACGACAGGTCGATGAGCCTGTCAACAAGTTCGTCAACTGATAACATAGTAGTGTGGGGATTAATGTTTAAAACAGGTCATCCAGATAGATACCGAAGTTCAGGCGGAAGCCGAAGTTGCTGTAGTCCTCATGATTCTTCAAACTCTGGTTGTAGTACAACTCAGGTTCGATGGTCACCGTGCGGCTCAGGAAATAAGCATAACCCAAGTGAACGGTAGGCATGAAATCGTCAATGCAGTTTCCTTCCACACCAGGACGGTGCTGATAGTTCACGCCACCACCCAGATAGATTCCGTTGTCAATGATGTAATAACGTACGCCCAAGCCCAGCGTTAGTGCGTTCGACTGATATTTGCGATAGTTGAACTCACCCTGAACCAAAGCCATCCAACAATCGTCCAGCAGATAACCCAGCTTCGCACCAACATCGCAGCGCCACTTCTCGGCACCCGTATAGTTAAGACTGGCACCCGTCAGACCTGCACTGGCATAAGATGTACCCTTTTCAAACTGAGCGAACATGGCCACCGACATTGTCAGCGCCATCATCATCATTACAATTCTCTTTTTCATACTTGTATTGTTTATTAATTATTATTTCATTTGTTTACGATACCATATGCAGAACCAAGCCACAGACACGAGCAGAGCTATCGCACCAACGGCATAGCCAACGCTCATGTCGAAACCAAAAGCGTTCTTCGAGATCATCAGGAACGATGAGCAGACGACCGTCATGAATATCGAGGGCAACAGCGTAATCCAAAACGTTTTCTTCTCACGCACCAGATATACCGTTATAGCCCATAGTGTGAAGACTGCAAGCGTCTGATTAGCCCATCCGAAATAGCTCCAGATAACATTAAAGCCATCAGGATTCTCAATATTATAGAACAGCAGCAGGAACGTAACGCCAAACAGCGGGATGCAAATCCAGATACGCTTCATGATGGTTTTCTGCTCCAGATGGATGAACTCGGCAATGATTAGTCGAGCCGAGCGCAATGCCGTATCGCCACTGGTGATCGGAGCTGCCACCACACCTAACATGGCCAGCAGACCGCCAAACGTGCCCAGCCATCCTTCGCTCACTGCCGTCACCACTTCGGGAGCCTGCAACGTAAGCGGTTTTCCAAGTTCCTCAGCAGCACCGCCATAGAAGAAGTACATCGAAACCGTTGCCCAAATCAAGGCAACGAGACCTTCGGTAATCATTGCGCCATAGAACATAGGACGCCCCATCTTCTCACTTTTCACGCAACGAGCCATGAGCGGGGTTTGCGTAGCATGGAAGCCACTGATGGCACCGCAGGCAATGGTGATGAACAGCGCGGGGAAAATCGGTGTCGTGAAACCTTCGCCCGAGATACCATCATAAAGTTCTGGCAACGACGGCCACTTCACAAAGAGCACACCCATCAAGGCGACAGCCATGAATAGCATGGAGATGGCAAACAGCGGATAGATCTTACCGATAATCTTGTCGATAGGCAACATCGTAGCGATGATGTAATAGACGAAGATGATACCACACCAAATATACACCCAGGAAAGATCGCTGCCACATATCTTACCTAAGATGAGTGCAGGGCTATACACGAACACGGCTCCCACCATCATTAGCAGGAACACCGAGAACACAAGCATCACCTTCTTGGTGGGCAGTCCCAGATAGCGTCCTACCAGCTCGGGCTGTCCAGCGCCGCCGTTACGCATGGAAAGCATACCCGACAGGTAATCATGGGTAGCTCCGGCAAAAATACATCCGAAGACAATCCACAAATAGGCGGCAGGGCCGAACTTCGCACCCATGATGGCACCGAAGATGGGACCAGTACCCGCAATGTTCAAGAACTGAATCATGAAAATCTTCCACGAGGGCAGCACGATAAAATCAACGCCGTCGGCTTTTGCCACTGCTGGTGTCTGTCTATCGTCAGGCCCAAACACCCGTTCTACGAACTTACCGTAGAGCAGGTAACCCAAAATAAGAGCTACAAGGCTCACCAAAAAAGTAATCATATTCTTCTATTATATTCTTTTGACTTGCAAAAGTATAAAATAATTACGAAATACACACTTCGCCAGTCGTTTTTTTTCAAAAAAAGAGTTTTGTGACCGAAAAAACACCGCTTTGCTTGCAAAGAATGATGAATATTTGTACCTTTGCAGGCAAAAAGCAAAGAAAGTGATTCAAAAAGTATTTTTCACGCTCATCTTCCTCCTGCTCAGCCTCTGTTCGAATGCCCAGGTGTCACCCAAGACAGAGATTCGTGCCGTATGGCTAACAACCATCGGCGGCATAGACTGGCCACGTTCCTATCAGGCCGCCCAGCAGCGTAAGGATCTGAGCCAGATTCTCGACCAGCTGAAAGCTGCGGGCATTAACACCGTATTAATACAAACACGCGTACGCGCGACGACGATTTATCCTTCGGCAATAGAGCCGTGGGATGGTTGCATCACTGGTCATCCAGGACGTGCGGCCTCTTACGACCCGCTACAGCTGGCTATCGAGGAGTGTCATAAGCGCGGCATGCAGCTTCATGCATGGGTGGTAACCATTCCTATCGGAAAGTGGAACAAATATGGTTGCCAGCAACTGCAGAAGAAACATCCCAATCTCATTTGTAAGATTGGCGAGGAAGGCTATATGAATCCTGAAGTGCCACAGACGGCCGACTACATTGCCCAGTGCTGCCGCGAGATTGTCGAGCGCTACGATATCGATGGCATCCACCTCGATTATATCCGCTATCCCGAGACGTGGCCTCGCACTGCTGCCAAAGGACGCAGGGGAAAAGGCAACACGTTCACGCCCCAGAACCTGACGGCTTCGGCCCGACGGGCAAATATCACCCGTATCGTACAAGCCATCCACCGCGAAGTGAAGTCACGCAAGCCCTGGGTCATGCTTTCCTGCTCTCCCATTGGCAAGCATGACGACCTGACGCGCTACCGTTCTGGTGGTTGGAACGCCCGCAGTGCCGTTTATCAGGATGCCCAGCAATGGCTGAAAGACGGTTTGATGGACGCTCTCTTCCCCATGATGTATTTCCGCGACAACCATTTCTTCCCCTTTGCGATCGACTGGAAAGAGCGCAGTAACGGGCGTTTCATCGTGCCCGGCCTTGGCGTCTATTTCCTTGACCCGAAGGAAGGGAAATGGAGTCTTTCCGACGTGAGCCGCCAGATGTATGTGTCGCGCGAGTTAGGATTGGGACACTGCTATTTCCGCTCGAAGTTCTTTACCGACAACGTAAAAGGTATCTATGACTTCGGTCAGCGGTTCGACGCCGTGCCAGCCCTTATTCCCCCAATGACTTGGGCTTCTGCTCAGAAACCTGCCATGCCCGACGGCATTACCCTTGAGCAAGGACGTCTCACATGGAGTGATCCTTACCAGTCACAGGGGTTGCAGTATCATGTCTATAATGTCTATGCATCGAAAGACTATCCTGTCGATGTGACGAAAGCCGAGAATCTGATGGCAACTCGTCTGCGCACAACCAGCATCCACGTTCCCAACGACGGTCTCACCAACTATGCCGTTACCTGTCAGGATCGTTATGGTTTGGAAAGTGCGCCGCGTCAGTTGTTTGTCAACGGTCCTTCAACCCCCTACCTCGAAAAGCCCTTAATCGCTATTTCCGACGGCCGTCCCGTGCAACTGCCAAAGAAGCCCTCGACCCTCGACGCTGAGTACCTCATCATTGAGACGCTCATGGGCCAGCAACTGCAGTTTGCCCCCTATCGGGGTCAGACACTCGATGTGAGCTGCCTGCCCGATGGCATGTATCAGCTACGTTCGTTAGGCAGCAAGGGCAATACCCACCGCATGGGTTTCTTCTCCATTAAACGCAAGAAGAAATAGGCGGGAAACAGCATTGAATTGAGAAAGAGAAAAAACAAAATAAAGATATGGACAACCGTTATATGATGCGCGGTGTCAGTGCCGCCAAGGAGGACGTACACAACGCTATCAAGAACATTGACAAGGGTATCTTCCCGCAGGCTTTCTGCAAGATCATCCCCGACATTCTGGGTGGAGATCCCGAGTATTGTAACATCATGCATGCCGACGGCGCTGGTACGAAGTCGAGCCTTGCCTACATGTATTGGAAAGAGACTGGCGACCTATCCGTATGGAAAGGCATTGCTCAGGATGCCATCGTGATGAACACCGACGACCTGCTGTGCGTGGGTGCTGTCGATAACATCCTTGTTTCCTCTACGATCGGTCGTAATAAGATGCTCGTTCCCGGCGAGGTCATCTCGGCTATCATCAACGGCACCGACGAACTGCTGGCCGAACTGCGCGAGATGGGTATCGGCATCTATCCTACTGGTGGCGAGACTGCCGATGTGGGCGACCTTGTTCGCACCATCATTGTAGACAGTACCGTGACCTGTCGCATGAAGCGCTCTGACGTCATTGACAATGCCAACATCCGTCCGGGCGACGTCATCGTAGGTCTATCCTCTACGGGACAAGCCACTTACGAGAAACGCTATAATGGTGGTATGGGCAGCAACGGTCTTACTTCAGCCCGCCACGATGTCTTTGCCAAGTATCTGGCCGAGAATTATCCCGAGAGTTATGACCACGCCGTGCCCAATGAATTGGTATATAGTGGCAAATACAAGCTGACTGATGCTGTCGAGGGCTCGCCTGTCGATGCTGGTCAGCTCGTGCTCTCCCCCACCCGCACCTATGCGCCCGTCATCAAGAAGTTGCTCGACGAACTGCGCCCTGAGATTCACGGCATGGTGCATTGTACAGGTGGTGCACAGACCAAAGTATTGCATTTCGTCAACGACAACTGCAAGGTGGTAAAAGACAACATGTTCCCCGTTCCCCCACTCTTCCGTGCCATCCACGAATGTTCAGGCACCGACTGGAAGGAAATGTACCAGGTATTCAACATGGGGCACCGCATGGAGATCTATGTGCGTCCTGAGGTAGCCGAGAAGGTCATTGCTATCTCCAAGAGCTTCAATATCGATGCCCAGATTGTGGGTCATATTGAGGAGGGGAAGAAGAGTCTCACCATCCAAAGCGAGTTCGGCACCTTCACCTACTAATTCAGTATGTCGCTGTGTCACAGCAACAAACGAAAGCAAAGAATATGGATAATAACAGTATATTGCAAAAGCTTGATGGTTTGGAAAGCCGATTCGAGGAAGTATCTACGCTGATTACCGACCCAAACGTGATTGCCGACCAGCAGCGTTTCGTCAAACTGACGAAGGAATACAAGGACCTGGGCGACATCATGGATGCTCGCAAGCGCTACATTGCCTGCCTCAACAGCATCAAGGAGGCCAAGGACATCCTTGCTAACGAGGACGACCCCGAGATGAAAGAGATGGCTCGCGAAGAGTTGTCTGAGAACGAGGCCTTGCAGCCCAAACTCGAAGAAGAAATCAAGATTGCCCTCATACCCAAGGATCCCGAGGACGCCAAGAACGTACAGATGGAGATTCGTGCAGGAACGGGCGGTGACGAGGCTTGCCTCTTTGCTGGCGACCTCTTCAAGATGTATAAAAGTTTCTGCGACTCAAAGGGCTGGCAGCTCAGCGTGACCAGTGTCAGCGAGGGTGCCGTAGGTGGCTATAAGGAGATTGACTTCGCTGTCAGCGGAGCCGACGTCTATGGTACGTTGAAGTATGAGAGCGGCGTCCACCGCGTACAGCGCGTACCTGCTACTGAGACGCAAGGCCGTATGCACACATCGGCAGCCACCGTCGCCGTACTGCCCGAGGCCGATAAGTTTGAGGTACACATCAACGAGGGTGAGATTAAGTGGGACACCTTCCGCTCCAGCGGTGCCGGCGGTCAGAACGTGAACAAAGTGGAATCAGGCGTCCGTTTGCGTTACATGTGGAAGAATCCCAATACAGGCGAGACCGAAGAGATTCTTATCGAGTGTACTGAGACGCGTGACCAGCCGAAGAACAAGGAGCGTGCCCTCTCGCGCCTGTACACTTTTATATATGACAAGGAGCATCAGAAGTATATGGACGACATTGCATCGCGCCGTAAGACCCTTGTCTCGACGGGCGACCGTTCGGCAAAGATCCGTACCTACAACTTCCCACAGGGCCGCGTGACTGACCACCGTATCGGTTTCACCACCCACGACCTGCAAGGCTTCCTCGGCGGCGACATCCAAGCTATGATCGATGCCCTCACCGTAGCTGAGAACGCCGAGCGCATGAAAGAAAGCGTACTTTAGTGTATGTTGCGACTGAGTCGCAACCAATCATCAAGAATTATGACACGACAAGAACTGATACAACAGATTAAGCAGAAGAAGAGCTTCCTCTGCGTGGGTCTCGATACCGACCCGAAGAAGATGCCCAAGTGCGTCTTCGACCTCCACGATCCCATTTTCGAGTTCAACAAGGCTATCATCGACGCCACCGCACCTTACTGCGTGGCTTATAAGCCGAACCTCGCCTTCTACGAGGCCTATGGTCTCAAGGGCATGGAGGCCTTCGTCAAAACCTGTAACTATCTCAAGGAGCACTATCCACACCACCTGATCATTGCTGACGCCAAACGTGGCGATATCGGCAACACCAGTCAGATGTATGCCCGCACCTTCTTCGAGGAGTACAACATCGACGCCCTGACCGTCGCTCCCTACATGGGTGAGGACTCTGTAACACCGTTCCTCGCTTACCCAGACAAGTGGGTCATCGTATTGGCACTGACCAGTAACAAGGGCTCTCAGGACTTCCAGTTCATGCAGGATGCCAATGGTGAGTGTTTGTTTGAGAAGGTATTGAAGAAGTGCCAGCAGTGGGGCACTGACGAGAACATGATGTTCGTCGTCGGCGCTACGCAGGGCAAGATGTTCGAGGACATCCGCACGGTAGCTCCCAACCATTTCCTCCTCGTGCCCGGCGTGGGCGCTCAAGGTGGAAGCCTGCAGGAGGTCTGCAAGTATGGTATGACAAAGGACTGCGGCCTGCTGGTCAACTCCAGCCGAGGTATCATCTATGCCTCGTCCGACGACCACTTCGCTGAAGTAGCAGGCAACAAAGCCCGCGAGCTACAGCAGGAAATGGCAGAAGAACTGAAGAAAATTGAGAATTGATAATTGAGAATTGAAATAATGACACAAGCAATTCAAAAAACATTGCGCGACTCTGCCGGCATGCGGTGGACGGCGTTGCTGCTCTTGGCTATGGCCATGTTCTGCAGCTATATCTTCATGGATATCCTCTCCCCCATCAAGGACCTGATGCAGGAGACACGTGGCTGGGATTCTACAGCCTTTGGCACGATGCAGGGATCGGAAGTATTCCTCAACGTGTTCGTATTCTTCCTCATCTTCGCAGGTATTATCCTCGACAAGATGGGCGTCCGTTTCACCGCGATACTCTCTGCAGCCGTGATGCTCATTGGTGCCTGCGTGAAATGGTATGCCATCAGCGACGCTTTTATCGGCAGCGGACTGGAGACATGGTTCACCAACAACCTGAACTATATCCCTGTTTTCGATGAACTGGGTGTCTCTCCCTTCTACGAGGGCATGCCAGCCTCGGCTAAGTTTGCCGCCTGCGGCTTCATGATCTTCGGCTGCGGCTGTGAGATGGCGGGTATCACCGTCTCTCGCGGTATCGTGAAGTGGTTCAAGGGTCGTGAGATGGCACTGGCTATGGGTTCCGAGATGGCGTTGGCTCGTCTGGGTGTCGCAACCTGCATGATTTTCTCACCATTCTTTGCCCGCCTGGGTGGTGTGGTATCGGTGAGTCGTTCGGTAGCTTTCGGTGTAGTGCTGATGTGTATCGCCCTCATCATGACTATCGTCTATTTCTTCATGGATCAGAAGCTCGATGCACAGACGGGCGAGGCCGAGGAGAAAGATGACCCGTTCAAGATTTCCGACCTGGGTAAGATCCTCACCGACAGCGGTTTCTGGATTGTCGCCCTGCTCTGCGTGCTCTACTATTCAGCCATCTTCCCCTTCCAGAAATACGCCGTCAACATGTTGCAATGCAACCTCACGCTGACCGCCCCCAGCGCCGACTCGTTTTGGGCAAAGCCCGACGTGACGATCATCCAATACATCATCATGCTCATTGTGGCTGCTGCAGGTTTCGCCAGCAACTTCCAGAAGAAAGCCAATCTGAAATATGGTCTCTTAGGCATTTCCATCGCTGCGCTCATTGCCTATTGCTATATGGGCTTCATGCGCCAGTCGGCCGAGTCCATCTTTGCCGTATTCCCCTTGCTGGCAGTACTTATCACCCCCATCCTCGGCAGTTATCTTGACCATCATGGCAAGGCAGCCTCGATGCTCGTCCTGGGTTCGTTGCTGCTC
>Ga0265300_10003289_pt1 | contig 13351 bp, 9 predicted proteins | sample AusTroGonzalo_MG_FD_193482 | JGI IMG/M metagenome (GOLD analysis project Ga0265300, IMG submission 193482) | Bovine rumen microbial communities from tropical cattle in Woodstock, Queensland, Australia - Gonzalo_03 | ecosystem: Host-associated > Mammals > Digestive system > Stomach > Rumen ... | reverse complement strand
GGACCTATTCCCCGTTCTTGCCAATCATAAAGGTCAAGCCAAGGTTGCTGCGGCCTTACAAACATACGAATACATGCGCCACGATTTCGGCGTATTCGGAACCGCAGCCAGCGCTCGATACACCGTCATTCCAAAGCTAGAGCTTGCACTCGATGTACCGTACCGTATCATGACCCAAGATAACGGAAGAGAAGAAAATATCGACGGACTCGGAAACATCGGTTTTTCGTCACGTTACCAATTCTTGTCTTCCATGAACGCCTTTGTGGACATGTTTATTCCCGTCGGCGATGAATCCTATAACGAAAAAGGCGCTTGGGGATTCAACGTTGGCGCGCAATATTCCGTGGAATTCAGCCAGATGCTCAACTTCGGTTCTGAACTCGGGATTAATTTCGAAACTAAAGGCGATGACCACGAAGCCCCCGTATCGGTCTTTGGCGCAGCTGAAATTGATTTTAGACTTTCACCGCAATTTACCCCATATTTCGGCACAAACCTTGCTGTAGGCATTGGTGCATTCAAGCATTACGAATTCTTGACATCTCTTGGTGGCGGCGAAGTATATATTGAGCCGTATTTTGGTGGAACATACGACATAAACCATCATGTTTCACTTGATGTCTCGGCTTCTTTTGGCAATTGGATTAATGCGGACAACAAGCCCAGTGTGATAACAACCGCCAGCTTGGCACTCTTGTTCAATTTCTAATTAGACAAATTGATTTCTAGCAAAAAAGGAAAGGTTTTAACCTTTCCTTTTATTTATTGGAACTTGTAATTTTTCACACAACGTATCGACATTCCGTTTTTTTTCAGGCGTTTGCCGTCGGTTGACCTTTTTGCAAGATTGAATACAATGCTTGAACCACAGTTTGTGCCACATTCTTCAGGAAGCCATAAATAGCCATACCTCGGCAGCATTTCATATTCAAGATGGCCTGGCACATTCAGCAAGCCCGCAGGCAATAAAGAAAAACCATGTTTATCTTGATTTCCATATATGCGAGTGATAAGATCTCCTGCATAACTTTCCCCATCAATCCTATTCCATTCGTATTCATTTAAGATATGCCACCCTTCTGGGCAAATGCCCTGAATTTGCAAACGGTATGAAGTAGACGTTTCTGTTCCCGTAATAAGAGGTGCGGGACATTCTGCAGTTGTCCCCGTCATCACAGAATCACAGGCGCGGGGCAGTCCCATCGCTTCACTCCAGGTATATAAACCACCCCAGCCATTGTCACAGAACCATGGATCATCGTTATAACAATATTTTTCAACAACGCTATCTTCATATCTTTTTGCATTGGCGCTAACCTGTTCACCATAATTCAAGTTTTGGGCAAAATATTCAATTTTTCCATCGTTTCTTTCTATCACAATCGTCTTATAGGTTTGGCCATCTCGTTCATCCGTAACTGTTCCATACGAAACTTCTGGATTAAATAGACTATCCATTGCAATATGGGTGTCTTCGGCAGTCGAGGAACTTGATCCCATCTCCACCCATTTTCCATCATGGCAGGTTTCATAAATTTTTTGTTTTTTTCCTACCATGTAAAATCTAATTGCGCCTTCCGGTTCACAATCATCCTCAAGAGTATCTATAGGAACAAAAGCTGATGAACTTGAAAGGAGTGAGGAAAAATCTACTGAAGAAGAGGATTCAACGATTTCTTGTTCACTCGAAGAACTCGTCTTGACAGTTTCACTTGAAGTAACTTCACTAGAAGAACTTACCTTGCTGCTTTCGCTAGACAAGGATTCACTTGAAGATGTCGCCCCTTTACTTTCGCTTGAGGAGTTTTCGCTAGATGAACTTACCTTTACTTTTTCGCTTGAAGAAATTCCGCTAGACGAAGTTTCACTTGAAGAAGCCGGCTCTTTACTTTCGCTAGATAAACTTTTGCTGGACGAGCTCTTCTTAACATTTTCCGTTGAAGATTCTTCACTCGAAGAAATATCTTCGTCACTTTCGCTAGACGACGATTCTGTCTGTTCTATGGAATCTTCGTCTAACAACGATAAATCTTTTTCATTGGACGAGGTTGAACTGGAATCACCGCATGCAGATAAAGCGGCAAAAACTAATGCGAATGAGGCTAACGCCACCCCTTGCTTTTTCCAAAACGAAGTCTTCATATATCCCCGACTAGTTAGGATAAATTTATATTTTTTTGATTGATTTTTAATCTTTCAGGCAACGAACCGATAACGAATAAGATAAAGTCCTGTTAAAATTGTCGTCATCAAGCGTCTCTGTTCTATATAGAAGTTCTTTTCCAGTCAACTTCTGATCGCTCATCCAAAACAACGCCACGACTCCTTCGTTTGACGAAGTTGCCAATATCAGCCATCCGGCACCAATGGCCGAAAAACCGAATTCATTAGTTCCCGTTGGTGAAGGGGTCTCACATTTCGAATCATTACAGGAAAAACCGACTGCCGATTTCAAGGCTGTTCCCACTGGAGTTTCCGTATGAGCCGCCACATAATCAGTCAAAGTTTTCCACTCGTCACTCGACGGAATATGCCAACCTATGGGACATACATCGCTATACAGCTCGCTTTGCCTTGCTTTTGCGGTCTTACGGTCATACAAGCGTCCGTAAACATCACAATTCGCCAAGTTATTATCGTAGCAATGACTTCCAGTAATTGCTTTATAATTCAAATTTTCGGCAAACCATTCCTGACTTCCGATTACAACCGTTTTATAGACCGTTCCATCGCGTTCATCCTTGAACGAACCATATTGAACACTCGAGGAAAAGATTTGATCACGTTCAAAGGTATGCGACAACAAACCGGTCGCATCATTCTTTATGGATTCAATATTTCCTCGGTTTTGTAAACAACGGACAGACTTTTTTTCTGTTTTGCTAAAGGTTTCAAAACCATATGAATCATTTCTCAGGCGCATCGTATAGGCATAATTTGCACGATCTTCATACTGTTTAGTACTGTATTCGTCAACACTCCAAAAAAGAGCCTCGTCTTCATAATAATAACGGGAAACAGGAAAAGCGGTAAATCCATATTTATCAAGCCTGCCAGAGCCCCATCCATATATAGATTGCAAGCTAGAGGCTACATTATCTTCGCCTTCTTGCGTACTAATGAAATTCCGCAATTCACTCCAATCCGAATTAGTCGGGATATGCCAACCTTCAGGGCAAACTCCTTGGTGCTCCAGCCATATTTCGCCTTCGGGAACTCTGCCATCCCTATATTTATAATCCAGGTTCATGGCCGCAGTCCAGCTATACAAACGTCCGCTTTTTTCACAATCACTATCGCTTTTATTACAGCTTGTCTGACTCTTTAGATTCGTTTCAAGGACGGCATTTGTCTCCCCATTGGTAAAGGTACTGAAGTTAAGGTTTTCAGCCATCCAAACTTGCTTGCCTATTTTTGTAGTCCGATAGGTTCTACCATCGCGGGGGTCTGTCATGGTCCCATAACTAAAGTCTTTGTTCACGTATGCTTCTACCGGAATAAAGAAGAAGTCTTCACCCAAATTATACCATTTACTCCAGTCAGTATTTGATACACAATAATAGACTCTAGACGAATCAATAACGCCACGAGCAATTTTCCCTTCTTCATCACAGACTAGGCCTTCGGTATTTTCTTCATCCGACACGTCGCTCAGGTCTTTTTCCGAAGAACTCGAAAGTTCGCCCGCGCTTGACGAGGAATTATTTGCAGAACTTGAGTAGTCACCTTCGCTAGATGAGGAATTATTTGTTGAACTCGAGGAAAGACTGCCAGAAGAGCTCGAAGAAGCCTCCTTCTCGCTAGATGAGGATTTGTTGGTCAAGGAGCTTGAAGATGCGTCCTTCCCACTAGAAGAAGATTTGCTTGTCAAGGAGTTTGACGAGGAAATTTCCGTTTTAGAGGAGGAACTTTCGTCCAAAGAATCTTCTTGAGCGGAAGACGATTCCCCAAAATCATTCGAGGCCGTAGCAGAACTATCACTGTCGCCGCAAGAAACAAGCAGCAAACTCAAAAACATAAAGTAAAAAAGCTTTTTCATCATCTTCAATATAGAATAAACTTTATTAAACAAAGTCCATTTTTTTTCATCCCTATTATCTGAAACCGATTTCAGCACCTATTTCTTTTTTTTGAGGGAAAAAGCGAAGAAATAGTTGACACGGCTTACAAAATGGCTCTGTCATACCTGGTCGTATGGCTGTAGAAAGGCTACGGAAGCCGAAAATGGCGAAATTAGTCTAAAAATAACATTTTAGGGGCGAAAATACAGTTTCGAATGGGCTGACGTATTGGGAAAGTTTTGCCAGCCGTTTTTTGTGTATGGAATGGCTTGACAGAATTTTTTAAAAGCTATGTTTTGATTCCTTTTTCGTAAAGAATAAAGTATTTTAGGGATAATCCAGGAAAACTGTGGAGGCGTTATGTCATCAGAAGTAAGAATCTATAAAGGCCATTATACCAGCGGATCTGCCGTTTGGACTTTTGCGGATAACCGTTTGTACTCTGGTCATTATGCCAGCGGTACGGCTGTGTATTGCTTTGACAATGGTCGCATTTACAAGGGCCATTACGCCAGCGGTTCCGCCATCGCAAACTTTGACAAGGACCGCATTTACAATGGCCATTACGCTAGCGGCACTTCGGAATGGTGTGTAAAGGACAATCGCATTTATGCGGGACATTATGCCAGCGGCACTGCGGAATACTGCATTGACGGTGGCCGAATTTTCGAAGGTCATTATGCCAGTGGTTCCGCTATTGCTTGCGTTGATAAGGCTCGGGATTTGCCTCTTTACGTGCTTGCCTTTGTGGCGACGTTGTTTTGATTAAAAATCCAAATTTTATTCCGAATAGGAAAAATTTACCCAAAATTGCGTTTCCGCAGTAAAAAAACTATTTCTGAGGGGCTGACAAAACCCAATTTTCTTGCTATGCCAAATTATGCGTACGGATTGACTTGACAGAGCCTACAAAATAGTATATATTTGTGCAGTGAACAGATGTTTATTGCTATGGTACAGGCATGATTGAACGAATTCGCGGAATTTTGATTGAAAAGTCCCCCACTTTCGTGGTTGTAGACGTGAACGGCGTGGGTTACGGCGTGAATATTTCGGCCTACACGGCAGGCAAATTGCCCGAGGTGGAAAGCGAAGTTACGCTCTACACCAACTTGGTAGTGCGCGAAGATTCCATGACGCTGTTCGGTTTTGCCGACAAGACCGAGAAAGATACCTTTATCATGCTGCTGGAAGTGAACGGCGTGGGCCCGAAGCTTGCCCAGCGCATTCTGAGCGGCAGCTCCCCCGCTGACCTTTTGAACATGATTGCCAGCGACAACAAGAGCGCCCTCGGCAAGATCAAGGGACTGGGCAAAAAGACCTGCGAACAGATGGTTCTTTCGCTGAAGGACAAGGCAGGAGCAATGCTACAGGCTTTGGGCGATGTGGAAGGCTCCGGCATTACCAGCATGGGTGCTTTGACAGGCCCGAAGATGGAAGCGGTTTTGGCCCTCCATACGCTTGGCGTGAAGGATCCGGCGGCAGAAAAGGCTGTAATGAAGGCGGCTGAGATTTTGGGCGACAGCGCCGATGCCGCGACACTGATTCCGGAAGCATTGAAGTACTTATAAGAGGCGAATATGGATGACCAGCGGATTATTTCGCCCGAAAGAAGGGCCGGAGACGAAAGCGACGTAGAGCGTTCCCTGAGACCGCCTACCCTTGAAGAATTTACCGGCCAGAAGAACATCAAAGAAAGCCTTTCGATTGCCATTGAAGCAGCAAGACACCGCGGTGATTCGCTGGACCATTGTCTTTTCTGCGGGCCTCCGGGACTTGGAAAGACGACTTTGGCCGGAATTATCGCCAAAGAAATGGGCGTGAATATCCATATTACAAGCGGTCCGGTGCTTGAAAAGGCCAGCGACCTGGCGGGGCTTTTGACGAGTCTGCAAGAGAACGACATCTTGTTTATTGACGAAATTCACCGCCTGAACCGCGTGGTGGAAGAATACCTCTACCCCGCTATGGAAGACTTTAGGCTCGACATTATGCTGGATTCCGGGCCGGCGGCTCGCAGCGTGAATTTGCCGCTGAAGCATTTTACGCTGGTGGGTGCGACAACCCGCAGTGGACTCTTGACTAGCCCGCTGCGCGACCGATTCGGTTTGCAGTACCGCCTGGAACTCTACGATGAAGACGACATCAAGAGCATCTTGATGCGCAGCGCGAAGATTTTGAACGTGGGGCTTGAAGAAGATGCCGCCAAGCTTTTGAGCGGTCGCTGCCGTGGAACGCCTCGAATTGCTAACCGCGTGCTAAGGCGTTGCCGAGATGTGGCGCAAGTTCGCGGTACAGGCGTAATTGACTTGATGTCTGCCAGTAAGACGCTTGAAATGCTCGGGATCGACGGAGAAGGCCTTGACCACATGGACAGGAAGATTCTTTCGATGATTATCGATAAATTCGGCGGTGGCCCCGTGGGGCTGGGCACCATCGGGGCTGCGCTCGGCGAGGAGCCGGACACCCTCGAAGAAGTCTACGAGCCCTACTTGATTCGCAAGGGGCTCCTCGCGAGAACGCCGCGTGGCCGTACCGCCACGCGCACCGCCTACGAGATGCTCCACCGCACCATTCCGCAAGCACTTGCCGAAGCCAGTGCGCAAGAATCGCTGAATCTTTAATACTTCTGATACACTTATTTCATTTTAACATCTGCAGGCGTTGTAACGCTTGCATTTTCTTTATAAATTCATAATGGGTGAATGTGGATGTGTTTTTACAGAGGAAACAATGTCACTTAAAACAACTCTATCTGTACTCGCAATCGCAGCAACAGCAACGGCAGTCATGGCACAAAACAAAGCATATTCCGGCGCAGAGCTCTATACCTTAAAGGAAGTCCAGTACGGCAAATTCGAAGCCCGTATGAAGATGGCTGCAGCATCCGGCACTGTCAGTTCCATGTTCCTTTACCAGAACGGTTCTGAAATCGCCGACGGACGCCCTTGGGTTGAAGTCGATATCGAAGTTTTGGGTAAAAACCCGGGCAGTTTCCAATCTAACATCATTACCGGCAAGGCTGGTGCCCAGAAAACTAGTGAAAAGCACCACGCGGTGAATCCTGCCGCCGACCAGGCATTCCATACCTACGGCCTCGAATGGACCCCAAACTACGTTCGTTGGACTGTGGACGGTAATGAAGTCCGTAAGACCGAAGGCGGCCAGGTTTCCGACTTGAAGGGGACCCAGGGCCTCCGTTTCAACCTCTGGTCTTCCGAAAGCGCAGCTTGGGTCGGTAATTTCGACGAATCCAAGCTCCCGCTTTTCCAGTTCATCAACTGGGTCAAAGTTTATAAGTACACTCCGGGCCAGGGCGAAGGCGGCAGCGACTTCACTCTCGACTGGACCGACAATTTCGACACGTTTGACGGCTCCCGTTGGGGCAAGGGCGACTGGACCTTCGATGGCAACCGCGTCGACCTCACCGACAAGAACATTTATTCCAAAGACGGCATGTTGATTCTCGCCCTCACTCGCAAGGGTCAGGAAAGCTTCAACGGCCAGGTTCCGAAAGACGACGAACAGGTTCCCGCTTCTTCGAGCAGCGTTACCCCGAGCTCCTCTAGCGTGGCCTCTTCTTCTAGCGTAGCTTCTTCCTCCAGCGTTACGCCGAGTTCCAGCAGCCAGTTTGTCCCCCCGACCAGTTCCAGCAGCGAACAGGAAACCGGCATTTTGCAGAACCGCGTCAAGCTGCAGGGTAAGGAAGTCCGTGGCACCGTTAACGCCAAGGGTGCTCGCGTGAACCCGAACAACAAGGCCAACTATCAGGTTGACTTTAATTTCTAAAGCCCTTCATCCAACCCCAAACAACCCCGACCTGTGCAGGAACCTCCCCTGCGCAGGTTTTTTGTTGTCATCCCCGCGAAAGCGGGAATCTCCATTTCCATTTGAATTTTTATATTAAACAGCATGAAACAGCGGATAATTAAGGCTTTGATCGATTTGAACTTGAACGATGGGGACAGGCTTCCTTCTGTGCGTTCGATGATCAAGGGGTTCGGGGCTTCGTCTGGCACGGTGCAGGCGGCGCTTGCGGAGCTGGAATCCGCTGGTAAGATTTGCAAGATTCAGGGAAAGGGCTGTTTCTGGGGGACTACCCCGCTCAAGAACAGGGTCCCTTACGTTCACGAGACTGTTTCTGAAAAACTGGCCAAGGCGTTTGAACGCGACTTTGCGCAGGGTTTTATCAAGCCTTCGCAGCCGCTTCCGCTTTCGAAGGAGCTTTCGGCCCGCTACAACGTTTCCCAGGGCACTTTGCGCAAGTTCCTGGAAGAAAAGGTAGCCCGCGGAATCCTGAAAAAAGAAGGCCGCCAGTACCTCTTTTACCGCAAGCAACAAAAGCGCGACGAAGCGCCGCTGAGCGAACTCATTTTCGTGACGCGTTGCAACAGCTGGGGCGGCTTTACCGCCGAAAGTGAACGCGAACTGGACTTTTTGCGACTGATTTACAAGACCGCCGGTAAAAACCATTACAAGCTGACCCTTTTCGGCATCAACGATGCCTCGGGCAAGCTCATTGACCGAAGCGGCAAACCCTGCAAGCTTTCGGAACACCCGAATGCCGTGGGCGCCATTCTTTCGACGCTTCTGGTGCAGAACTTCAGGCCGCTTTTGACGTTCTTTGCCGACGCGGAATTCCCCGTGGCCGTGTGGTGGGAACACCCTATTGATGCAGTGCCCCGCAGCTTTATGCGCAAGGACAACTGGGTGTTTTTCAACTCCACTTTCGGCAAGCAACCCGGTAAAGAAATCGGCCGCTACCTGCTTGGCCTCGGCGTCACAGAAGTCGGCTATTTCTCGCCGTATCACAACAGTTCTTGGTCCAAGGACCGCTTGACCGGCCTCGAAGAATCGGGCCTGGTAGTGCACCCCTACGTGGATGCCGAATTCGCAAGCCCCTGGGATTACAAGCAGATTGCCCGCAAAAAAGTCGAAAAGCTCTCCGTGGAAATCATGGCGCGCACCCTTGAAAAAGAAAAACTCAAGGCGCTTGCCGAACGCGCTCTCGCCTTCCAGGCCGCAAACGGCAACAACATGCCCTGGATTTGCGTGAACGACGAAGTCGCCGGCATCTTCATGGAAATGGTTGAAGAAAACAACATGGAAATTCCCGTGCCCAATATCGGACCGAATTATATCGCCTTCGATAATTCCATGGAAAGCTACCTGTTGCGCATTCCCTCTTACGACTTTAACACCGATGCCCTTGTAGAGCAGATGTTCTACTACATCAGCAGTCCCTCGGCTTTTGACGGCATCAAAAAAATCCACCACATTCTCGGGAACGTGGTGGAGAAATAACTACTCCATAGATCAGGACAACATTATTCCGATTTAACCGTCAGACTTTTCAGAACGGAATCGAGGCGCGTTGTCAATTGAATTGCCCCAAGGTAACTCAAATGGTCTTCGTTGAAAGCCATTTCGTCGGTATAGTCATGATCCCCCATTTTATTTTCATCCCAGAAATGGAAGTGCGGATATTTCTCTTCCAAGTTCTTCAATTGTTTTATCAAAGCCGGCGCTTCGCTTCTGCGGATTCCATAGCGGCCAAAAGAACCAGTTTCTTTAAAAGCCGGACTTTGCGGGAAGATTATGCCCACGACAAAGACATCCCTTTCTTCTGCCATTTGCAATATATGCATTAAATGCTCGTAACTTGCGTAGTAATTTTCCGACAGTTTCGACATCCAGGTGCTATCGTTATCTATAGAAGGAGCGGTTTCCCAGTTGCCGGGCGGTTCGTAATTGTAGCCGCGAGGAACCATAAAGCGTTCCTGGTAAGCTTCTAGGCCCAAGGATTCTTCAGTCAAGCGGGACAATTCTTCGGGTACGCTATCTTTCCAGAAATCATGGTTCTTGTCATAGACAAAGCCGGGATAATTTTCATATTCCCGAGAGAAGAAATTGTACTCCCCGGTTTCGGAATGGTACCACAAATCGATATCCAGGGCAACGACAATATACTTCAAATTCTTGAAATGAGGGAACACATAGTTCGACAACAGATAATCCGATGTGGCCATCATGTTCGGTACATTAGCAAGATTCAAGGCAAAGAAAGACGTATCCAAACCGAGAGGGGCGATGGCATCTAAGGGTCTCGAAGAACCTAAAACTACGACGTTTGCCGTGTCTCTGAATTTCCAGAGCAATTCCATTTTATAACGAAGAATAACAGAAGCGACACTCCCCTGCGGCGTGAAATAAACGCCTGCACTGTCCACACTGATCGAAGAATCGTCAACAACAAGGGGTTCCGAATAGACCCACATATTCGGGTGCCAAAGTTCATCGCCTTCGGCAAGCTCCGTAAGGCTGCTGTCTTGCAAGTCAAGCAATACCATTTTACGGTGAGAACCATTCAGATTCACAAGAGTCGCAACGGCAAGATTCAGGTTACCCGCCCATTCCGTATGGTCGAAGGTGTAGCCCGCCGGTGCGCGGAAAGACTGAATCAGATTGCCTAAAGAATCAGTCACGAAAAGGCGTTCGTGCGTGGAATACCTACCGCCAGCAAACTTGCGCCCTGTAGAGCTACCAAAATCCAGGAACAGGGTGCGGTTCGTGCCATCTTTTGAAAGCGACACATTGCAGGCCTGTTCGCCATTGTACCACACCGTATCATGGTCCGAAACGCGAGCGCGCAAAAGGCGTGCGCCAGAAACCGCCAAATGGCCATCGGCACTGATTCCCCCGTGGAATGCACCATCAAACAATTTTTGCGGGGTACCGAATTGACCGTTTGCAAAAATCACCTGCCAGGTCGATGTTGAACGGAAGGCGGCCTCGTCTTTATTATTCCCGGCATTGGTCACATACACAATTGCGGTATCGCCTGTTTCAAGCACACGCCAACGCGGGATGGCGGCACTTTCGACATCAAGCTTAACCAGGTTGGAACCTTCTTCGTTCAAATCCCGCACATAAAGTGCAGACTTGCCTTCTAGCCCCTCATACATCGTAGAAAAGGCGACATGGTTACCATCAGGCGAAATATCGGGATGGTAAACGTCAATCGAATCAGCGATTTCTACAACGGACAATGTCCCGTTAGAATAATCGATGTACGCAAGGTTCCCCGAGACATCGTTTCTGAAAGCAAGTTTAGCCTTATAGGTATTGGTGTGGGCGTAAATCGACGACGAATTGGCCAGCGGAGTAATTCTGCTCGAAGCCGCGCGGCCCGAGTTCCCCATCCATAAGGCATCGGGAATCTTGCCGAATGCAAGGCGAAAGCCCACATAATCGCCACGCGACGAAGAAGTAACGGAATAGACATCGCCGCGGGAATGCATGGAAATGGAAGATGCCTGATTGCGGAAGCACCCGCCTTTAACGACACGCTGTGCCAGCGCTCCCCCATCGGGCGAACCCACATAATTCATCACAACCGTATCACGGAAATTGCCAAACCAGTCGTTCACCCATTCCAGGGCATTGCCCATCATGTCGCAAAGTTCATCTTTGTCGGCCATGGAACAAACCGGATGCAACTTGTATTCAGAATTGTCGGCGGTCCACGCTTTTTTGGCATTCCAGTTTGATTTTGCAGCAAGCATCCATTCCGCTTCGGTCGGCAAATGGTACGATTCCACCTCAGGATGGTACACAAAACCTTCTAGATTGGTGCAATGCTTTTCAGAATCAAAGGACTTTGCCAAATAAGTATAGGCGGTATCCAGGCCTTCTTTTTTGCTGCGTTCATTGGCAAAAAGCACCGCATCGTAGTAAGTCAAATTTACCGCCGGAAGTGTCTTGGTGTCGCATTCTAGCGTAAGGCCCGCGGCAGGTTTCATGAGGGCGTTAAATTCGGCACAAGTGATTTCATGTTTAGACAAATAGAAATCGTAATTGAATTTCACCTTCATGGCCGGGCGTTCATTCACGCGAGCATCGGGCAAATTCGTGCCCAATTCCACAGTCAAGTTTTTCGCTTCAATCAATAGCAACCCGCGAGCCTTAAACAGGCTATCGATTCGAGCGAGGCTGTCTATGCGGGCAAGGCTATCTTTGAGCAGGCTGTCTTTAATCAGACTGTCCCTCATGAGACTGTCTTGCAAAAGGCTATCGCTTGGTTCAGGAACTACGAGATAAATTTCTTCAGGAATATCATCATCAGAAGCGGCCGATTCGGAATTGGTACAGCCTATTAAGGCCAGCTGTAAAAACAGCAGAACAAAAAAGATCCTTCTCATAAAAGCTCTAACCCCACAAAACTACTCCCCTTAAATTTCATTGCTCACAAATATAAAAAAAAGCCGAGCGACGGTTAACCAATACACAAAAGACGGCTTCCCGAAGAAGCCGCCTAATTTAAAGTTTGGTAATTAGAAGGATGCCAATTACTTGTTCTTATTCACGATCAAGGTCTTGGCCTTGAAGGTTTTCTTGTCGATCCACTTGACCATCAAGGAAACCTTATTGTCCTTGTTCAGGGCATTCCAGTACTTCTTGAGGGTGTCTTCGGCATTGTCAAAAATCGGCATCAGTTTCGGGAAACCGTTGAAAGACGGAATCGGGCTACCATCGGTTTCGTAGGTGCTGATGAAGTGGCCGAGACCCGGGAGGGCCTTTTCGTATTCAAACGTCATGCGTTCGCAGCCAGCTTCTTCGCTGTTGTTACGGCTCTTGAGAATGGAGAGCTTGTAAACGGCGGGTTCAGCATTCTTGTAGTGAATGCCGGAAATGCGCGGCGTGAAATTCGGAGCATCGTCTTCGTACTGGCGCGTGCGGAGGGCGCTTTCGAAGGTGCCGCCAAGCTTGATGGCGTCGTAAATGGTGTCCGTCTGGTCGCCGTTCGTGATAATCTGGACGTCGGCAGTGTGGCGTGCCGGGTAGTAGATAATCAGGTGCGGGTCAGTGAGCTTGGATTCGTCGAAAGCCTTCGTCTTCATGAAGCCGGTCTTGGCTTCGATTTCGAAAACGCGGTTACGGCTGTTGACGCTGCGGCCCATGATCCAGTAGACCTGCACGTAGGACTTGCCGTCGGCGCTTTCGCCGAGGACGATGCCACGTCCCGGATAAGGGTTATTGGAGAGGGCCTTGAAATTCTGTTTTGCTTCGTCTGTGTAGTTCATGGCTACAAATATAAAAAAAATCTTATTAATCAACCCAAGACATTGAAAACAGCCTTCCAAGAAGGCTGTTTTGCAAGGTCTGCTTGAGAGGCTACTCAGGAATCACATCCATATCGAAAATTCGCATCACTCCCGAGGACCGAGAATCAATGTCATTTTGGATATTGAGCAGCGTTGCATAAGTGTAAGCGGAATTATTGTCCA
>Ga0265300_10003288_pt1 | contig 13353 bp, 6 predicted proteins | sample AusTroGonzalo_MG_FD_193482 | JGI IMG/M metagenome (GOLD analysis project Ga0265300, IMG submission 193482) | Bovine rumen microbial communities from tropical cattle in Woodstock, Queensland, Australia - Gonzalo_03 | ecosystem: Host-associated > Mammals > Digestive system > Stomach > Rumen ... | reverse complement strand
GGTGATCTTTTTAAACTCATTAAGCTCAGTGATGGCGTTTACACAATTCAAAACACTGTAGTATCTGTAAACGATAAGAATCTTGGTGCAAACTTTTTTGTAGACAATGCAGGTGCAACAGGTGGTTGGACGATTGCTGAAGTTGAATCAGGTATTTATACCATCTACAACGCAGAATCAGGTTATATGGCTCAAGGTACAGAAGCATTGGCAAAAGGCTTTGCTGCTGTAGGAGTAAAAGAAGTGACAAACGCAGCAAAATGGTATATTCTTACTAAGGAACAAGCTGTAGCACAAATGGCAACTGCTACCGCTGAGAATCCAGTGCCAGCTTCTTTCCTGATATCTAACCCGGGCTTTAATCGTAATTATTCAAATACAGCTTGGACAATAGAAGCAAGTAATAAGAATCTTTGTGGTGGAACAAATGACAACAAGTGTGCTGAATCGTACCGTTCAACATTCACTTTAAGTCAGACTATTGAAGGTGCTCCAAAAGGAATGTATACACTGACCGCTCAAGGCTTCTATCGTCAGGATGGTACAGACAATGAAAACCTCCCTGTATTCTATGCTAATGGTAAAACTGCAACCTTCCCTCTAAAGACTGGTTCAGAAAACAGTATGGATGCCGCATCAAATAGCTTTGCCAAAGGTTTATACACCATTGACCCGATTACTTTTGAAGTGGGAGATGATGGCGTTATTACTCTTGGAGCAAAACTGGAAACCAATGTTCTTCTATGGTGTATTTGGGATAACTTTGTGTTAACTTACTATGGTGCAACTGCTACAGCAGAAGATGTTCAAAACGCAGAAGCAATCAAGGCTTATAAGGCTGCATTAGCCGCTGCAAAAGCTGTTGATACAGACAAAACAATGGATGCAACCGCATTGAAGGGTATCACAGATGCGATTGCTAACTATGCAGAAGATAAGGTGCTGACAAATGGTGCTACCACTGAATCAATAAACGCTGCTACTGCTGCACTCAATACAGCTGCTGAGACTGCTAGCAAGTCAATCAGTAATGCTGAAGCGCTGATGGCCATGAACGACTTGATGGAGAGCACTAATGTTTACACGAAGGATGCTTATGATGCGTATAAGAAACTTTATGACGATTACACTGCAGCATGGACTGCTGGTACATTAGCTGAAACAGTTGTGAATCCTTCTAAGACAATGGGTTGGCATGCAGCAAACACCGTTGATGATCTCCTCCTCTCTACTTGGACTATCGGAGATGCACAGTGTAAGGACTATGACAAATCTCTTTACATCAACACATGGTCTACTGAAGGTAACGGTGACGGTACTAACTTCAAGGTTCCATTCTTCGAATATTGGGTAGCTGATGCTAACTCACTTGGCAAAAACAATCTTGTCGCTACAATGACAGATCTTGAGGATGGAGAATATTCTATTTCTGCATGGGTTCGCGTCCGTGCAAAGAACGGTACTGATGCTACAGAAGCAACAGGTATTACACTCCAAGCTAATGAAGGAACAGCTATTGACGTAACAGAAGGCGAGAAGGTTGGCACATCACAGTTCAACATTGGTCAGTACATTGCTAAGGGTGATGTTACAGATGGTACACTGAAGATTAATTTCATTGTTGCTGAAGACAACAATATCAGCTGGTTGTCATTCAAGAACGTGAAGTTTGAGAGACTTGGTCCTCCAACCGCAATCTCTGAAGTTGTTAATAAGGCAACTGCTAAGACTATCTTCAACGTAGCAGGTCAGCAGATGAAGAGCCTCCAGAAAGGACTCAACATCGTAGATGGCAAAAAGGTTTATTTGAAGTAATATGACTTAGCCTCATCTTATCTCCCTGAATAGGGGGATGATGAGAGAACATGATAAGGGCGTATGGCGAAAGCCGTGCGCTCTTTATCGTATGTCTTTTGTTTATATGGTAGTAGTTTTTTTGCACATGTATTACATTTTCCTATATATCTTTTGGCACTTTAGAGAAAAAGCACTATATTTGTACCAAACTTTTACAATCATTTTATTATTAACAACTAAACTACAAAGGTCATGAAAAAAATTACTCTTTTACTCGCAACAATGTTTGCAGTCATAGGTAGTGCATTTGCTGCTGTTCCAGATTTGAATGACGTAGGCTATCTCTACAACAAGGCAACAGGAAAATTGATCAACGCTTCTGCCAAGATGGATGATCTTGGAGTTGCTTTTGTGATTGGGGATAAAAAAGACTGTGGTGACAGCTTCGGTAGTGATGATGGTACAATCAATGAGGCTGGTTATACTTACCTGCGCTTCAAAATGGATGGAACAGGCGACTATATGCGTATGACCAGTTCTGGTGTCGTTTGCTCTAGTACTGGCTATCATAAGTGGGCTGTAATGGATACGGACAAAGGACTGGTGATTCGCTGTATTTATACTTCTACCCAGAGCAATAATGCTTTGGATCCATTTGCAAAGCAAGGTTACTATCTGACTCCCGCAGACGATGGTACATTGGCATTGGTTGAAACACCAACAGAGGCTTCTTATTGGCAGTATATGGATCAAGCAACTTGGGAGCAGCTTCCTGCAGTTGTTGAATACTTAAAACAGAAGGACCAAGATGAAGCTGCAGTTATCAAGGCGACTCAGGATGCACTTGCTGCAATGAACGATGGTGCAGGAGTTAAAGTTGGTGATGATATCACATTCCTGTTGAAGAATCCAAACTTCACGGATGGTGGTGCTGAATGGACAGTAAACAATGGTAAGATTGAGAAGAAAGGCTCTTCTGATAATCCGGTAATTACTGCCTATAATTATACATTTGATATTAGTCAGACAATCAAAGGTCTGCCTGCTGGTTGGTATAAGGTAAAGGCTCAAGCCTTCTCTCGACCAACAAGTAACCAAGGTTCTTTAGATCTTGTAGCCGCAGCTACAGAACTTGAAAATAACTGTGTGCTTTATGGAAATAATGTAGAGGTATATGTAAAGCAGTTGACAGATGAATATCTTACGGAGGCAGGTTCTGGTACATGGTCAAGTCATACGACGGATGGAGGAATTATTTATCTGCCAAATAATGGTAGTGCTTTCTCTGATGCATTCACGCGTGGTATGTATGAAAACGAGTTGGATTGCTCTGTTGGCACAGATGGTGTGCTTAAAGTAGGTATTAAGAACACAAAGAGTCCAAGCTCACAAGGTGAGACCTATTGTGGTTACGACAACTTCCGCTTGATTTACTTAGGTGAGGATCCAGCAACAGGAATCTCTGCAGTATCGAAGAAAGTTCCTGCTAAGACTATCTTCAATGCAGCAGGTCAGCAGCTGAAGAGCTTGCAGAAGGGTCTCAACATCGTAGATGGCAAAATAATCATGGTTAAGTAAGGACCCTCTCCTGTCTCCCTTAAAGGGAGATGATATAATAGGTGCTCAGGCAGTAATGTCTGGGCACTTTTGTATATATATCCCCCAAATTAAATACTATGTGTTAACAGACTCTGCCACTACCGAACGATTGCCGTACCATTACCGATGGATTGCCGATGGATTACCGCATGACAGACTTACGCTTCTGCACTTGGTTTGGCAGCGACTTCTCACCTACTTCTCTCGCTCTTCGCATACTCTTCGCAAGCTATTTGAGTATGCCTGAGCTTGCGAACACCTTGCCTAGAGTATGCGAACACCTTGCCTAGAGTATGCCTAGAGTATGGCAAAGTACAAAAAAAAGTGCCCGGACATTACTGCCTGAGCACTGATAGCTTATTGGGCTTATTAGCCTAATGGTCTATTACTTCACGTAAATTTTTTTGCCATCTACGATGTTTATACCCTTCTGCAGACCATTCATCTGCTGGCCGGCAATGTTATAAATACCACCAACCTTCTTTGCTGTAGCAATGTTGTTAATGTTGCAAGTAACAGCACCATTGGCAAGAGTGAATGTGCACTCAAATTCGAAAGCCTTGTAGTCTGCGCTTTGATCAGGTGTGTGCTGACCTGCTGCATCGATACGTGAGTTTGCATCTGGGAATACACAAGCATCGTACATCTTTACGGAGTATGTGCCATCAGCAAGTGAACTGCCGTCAAACCAGAATGTACCAATTTCTCCTGACGTTTCCTTAATCATGCTGCCATTGTCAGATACGATACTGATAGAAAGATCGTTTGGCTTGCTTGCCTTAAACAATTCCTTTGAGTTCTTTTTGTGGTTCTTAGTAGCACGGCTTGAAATTGAGAAGTACGTTTCTTCTTCATCATCAAAAACCAAGTTGCTTTTAGTCAGTACGTCTGGAATGGCAAATGTAGCCTGAAGGCCAGTGATTTCTACATCGTTATCTACGTAAAGAGTTACGGGAATGTTATTGATATCTGTAGTATTACCTACCAAGATATACATATTAACATTCTGTGCATGCATGCTTGCGAATGCTAGCATAGCAACGATTGAAAGTAAAAGTTTTTTCATATGCGTTTTGTTTAGTAATTAATGCCAATAGTTCATATTACATGGCAAAGATACAGTATAAAAATAAAACGGCAAAATATTTTGGAGAATTTTTGCCGTTTTTGATGAAAAATGTATGGTATTGCCTAGTTTAACGTGGTATGAACGTAACAGGCTCACACCTTATTATTAATAAAGATGATTATACCAGATGACGAATGATGTCTTCTTTGTTGCCTGGTAGCATGTCGATAACAGGAATCTCAATCATGGTGTAAGCGCCTGGTTGCTGACGAAGTGCAGCACGACACATGTTAACCAGTACCTGAGAGGTAAGGGCAGGGTTGTTGATTTTCATGTTGAACTCGAAGAGCTGGTTGTGGGTCTTGCCTGATACGCCTTTGCGTACAAGGTTCACACCATGTCCTACATCATTAAGGTCGTCTACACATGGTACTTGCATCACATGCGTCTCGTCGTTAACGAAGTATGCATCGGCCTTGATAGCTGCTTCTACAGTCTTAAAGTCGGCTCCCTCTTCTAGTTCTACATAAACCATACGACGATGGATGCCAGTACCTACAGGGATAGTCATAGAGAGTGCATCGCGAACACCAGGGATGGCGCGTACAGCTACGGAGTGACCCATAGAGCGTCCAGGACCGAAGTTTGTGTAGCTAATGCCACGTGGGGCAAGACTTTCCATCAAGGTACGTACGATGGAATCGCTTCCTGGATCCCAGCCTGCGCTGATGATGCTGACTGCACCATGTGCCTTTGCTTCTGCATCGAGACTGCGACGAAGGTCAACAATCTGTGTGTGGATGTCAAAGCTGTCTACGGTGTTGATGCCCAAGGCAAGGCATTGCTTGGCATGTTCTTCTACCTTACGTGTAGGAGTTGCCAAGATGGCTACGTCAACTTTTCCCAGTTCACGGATGTCTGTAACCACTTTTACTCCATTGATGGTGGGTTCAGTAACGTTACGGCGTACAATGCCCACGCACTCCATATCTGGTGCGGCTTCAAGTGCCTCCAAAGCATAACGGCCAATGTTGCCGTAACCGATGATTGCTACTTTGATTTTCTGTTCCATATTGTGTCTGTTTTGTGATGTAAAAAAAGAAGAAGACCCTCACAGCGGAGGGTCTTCATGTGAATAGTTATTCTTTAACTTCGTCCTCCTTAATTTTACTACCGAGAACGAGATATGCAGTCGGAGCTGCAATGAAGAGAGATGAGGTAGTTCCGATCAATACACCAAGAATCATCGCGAATGCGAAACTACGTATGCTGTCACCACCGAAGATGAAGATACAGAGCAGCACGATGAGGGTACTTACTGATGTGTTGATGGTACGAGCCAAAGTTGCGTTCAATGATTGGTTGAATACCTGCTGCTTGTCGCGCTTTGGATAGAGTCTCAACTCTTCACGGATACGGTCGAAGATAACCACCTTATCATTGATAGAGTAACCAATAGCCGTCAGGATGGCACCAATGAATGTTTGGTCGATTTCGAGTGAGAAACCAATCCATCCCCAACAGAGTGAGTAGACACCAATGATGAGTACTGTATCGAGGGTCAGTGCGATTACTGAACCTAAAGAGAAGGCTACGTTACGGAATCGGATGAGGATATAGATGAAGATGGCTATGAGGGCGAGGATGACTGACCAGATAGCTCCGTAGGTGATGTCTTCAGCAATTGAAGGTCCTACTTTCTGTGAACTGATGATTGAACCACCTGTACGCTCGTCACGGTTGATGAAATGATCCAGAGTTACTGTCTTTCCATCAATCTGTCCACCTGCCACAAGGGTCTCATATATCATCTTTTCGATTTCTGCGTCTACTTCCTGTCCGTTCTCGTTAATGCGGTAGTTGGTAGAGATACGTACCATCTTACCATCTGTACCAAGAGCTATGACCTGAGTAGTTACCTTATCCACATCCTCTTCGGCAGCAACACGTTCCTGGAACTTGTTAGCCAAAGCAGCACGAATGTCTTCTGGTGCTACTGGGTTCACAAATTCAACCTTGTAGTTACGTCCACCTGTGAAGTCGATTGACTGACTCAAACCACGGAGGAAGAACGATGCAAGACAAACAAGGAGGAAGATACCGAAGCCAAGGAATGACTTCTTGTATGCACCCATGAAGTTGAACTTCGTTCCCTGCATCATGTTCTTTGAAATGCTGGTTGTGAAGGTAAGGTCGGTCCACTTGTCGCGGTTGAGGAAGTGCTCGTAGCAGATACGAGTCAACCATACTGCGGTGAAGAATGAACATACGATACCAATCATGAGGGTAGTTGCGAATCCCTTGATAGGACCTGTACCGAAATAGAAGAGGATGATACCAGTGATGATTGATGTGAGGTTCGAGTCGAAGATTGCAGAGAATGCATTGCTATAACCTGCTGCTACTGCATTCTTGATGTTCTTACCACCCTTCAATTCTTCCTTGGTACGCTCGTAGATAAGCACGTTAGCATCGACTGCCATACCGAGTGTCAGTACCATACCAGCGATACCTGACATGGTGAGCGCTGCCTGCAGTGAGGTGAGGATACCAAGTGTGAAGAAGAAGTTAAGCAACAAAGCACAGTTTGCTACCATACCAGGACGGAAACCATACATCATGCACATGTAAATCATCAATACGATGAATGCGATGATGAATGAAATGAAACCTGCGTTGATAGACTCCTGTCCGAGTGATGGACCTACGATATCTTCCTGTACAATCTGTGTTGGAGCAGGCATCTTACCTGACTGAAGCACATTTGCAAGGTCTTTAGTTTCGTTAGTGGTGAAGCTACCTCTAATCTGGGTGCTACCGCCAGTAATTGCTTCGTCTACGTTAGGTGCACTATATACCAAATTGTCAAGAACAACGGCAACGCTGTGCTTAACATTAGCTTCTGTCAAAGCTGCCCATTTACGAGCTCCTTCTGTGTTCATCTTCATAGAAACACATGGTCTGCCAAACTGATCGAATTCGTCTTTTGCTTCTGTAACCACTTCACCTTCTAGAGGAGCACGACCGTTCTGACCTGTCATACGAATAGCGTACAAGGTATAGATTCTGCCGGCTTTGTCAATTGACTTGACACCCCATTTGAGTGAGAGGTCGCTTGGGAGTATATGTTTTGCAATTTCTCCACTTACTAAAGCGTTGACCTCTGCAGTATCAGATGCAAGTGCATAACCTACAGCACATCCACTTGGTTCCTGATAAGGCTGGAAGATAGCAAACAGAGGGTTCTCTGCCTTTGCCTTCTCAAGGTCTTTCTCATTTGTTGCTTTGGTTGGAGTCTTCTGGTCAGCTGTTGCTACCTGATTTAAGATGTTTTCTTTGTCTTCCTTTGCAGTAGAGTCTGCTACTTCTTCTGTAGAAACTGCTTCTGCAACTTCCTCAGTAGCAGTTGAATCTGAAACTTCTTCAACCTTTCCGTTACGAAGTGCAGTATTCAGTTGATTGAGGAATGGGAAAATAACCTGAGTATCATAAGTCTCCCAGAACTCAAGGTTTGCACTACCTTGAAGGAGCTTACGTACACGCTCAGGTTCCTTGATACCAGGAAGTTCAACCATGATACGACCAGACTGTCCTTCAACTCGCTGAATGTTTGGCTGAACGACACCGAAACGGTCGATACGTGTACGAAGTACGAGGAATGAATTGTCGATAGCCGTGTTTACCTCTTCGCGGAGTACTTTCTCTACTTCGTCATCTGTGCTGTTTGCGTTAACCTTACCTTTCAGCTTTTGAGTAGCAAAGATCTGTGCCAGTTTAGTGTCTGGCGCATTCTTTTTAAAGGCTTTGACAAACAGTGAGATAAAATCGCTTTGACTTTCGACTTCTTGTTTTTGAGCTTCGTTTACCGACTGAACAAACGCAGAATCAGTTTTGTGGTCGGCTAAAGCTTTTACTACTTCAGGAACTGATACTTCAAGAATGACGTTCATACCACCCTTAAGGTCAAGACCTAATCCGATGGCAGTCTCACGACACTGCTTAAGGTTGTAGGTTCCCAAGTAGAATGGATTCATACTGAGAGAATCCAAATAAAGTTCTGCTTCCTTCTCTTCCATCTTTGATGCCTTATTCTCCACGTAGTTAGTTACGACGGAGAAAGACAGATAGAAAATGCAGATAAGTGTTAGCGCAATGGCTAAGAACTTAACAAATCCTTTGTTTTGCATTGTTGATAATTACTAATTTTGTTTTTTTGTATTGATTGTTTATTTTTTTCTTGTTTCACAGTTTTTCTCTCCAAAGGAGAGGCGCTTCGCAAGTGCGGGCGCGTTACAAGGGTGCAAAGTTAACAAAAATTTTAGACTTATTGCATCTCAAGTGTACAAAAAATGGGGTAATGGTCACTTTCTTGCCCATATTTATCCACTTTTGCATTATATGAAATGAAACTTTTGCTGATTAAGATGTGATCAATTCGGAAATACATGCCACTTCGATTGTATGACCAACCTGGACCATTGCCGGATTCTGTGTAGGCATCTTTTAACGATTTTGTGAGCGTTTCGTGTACATATGAAATAGGGGAGTCGTTGAAGTCGCCGCAGACGATGATGTATTTGTTTGGTGTATTATCAATGATTGAATTCAATTTGTCTGCTTGTAGTGAACGCGCAGCATTTGCTTTTGCCAGTTTGCTCTCTAACCACCAAACCCCCTCTTTAATATTGAGAGATTCTTCTACTTGAGTTGTTCTTTTGATAGGAACAGAACGCTTGATGATTTGCTTATATATTTGCTTGTCGTTATCGTTTAACTTATATGATTCTAAGTGGCAATTAAAGATTCTTATAGTGTCGTTATAAGCCAGGATTTCATAACTATTACAACTGGCAGATGTCGTGTTAAGGTCAATACTTTCGCAGGAAAGTATAGGGAATTTAGATAATATGGCACATTCATAACCAGATGATTCGCCTGTTTCAATGTATGGATAGACTGCATTCAGCGTAGAAAAGAGTTTTTCCTCTTTTACACCACTAGCTTCTTGTAGGCATACTACATCTGCTTTTGAATTGAGAATGTAATCGACAATATCTGTTTTACCTTCATGATAACTATGAAACATGAATACATTATAAGACAATATATCCAATGATTTACCTTCTGGAACATCTTGAAATAGGTTAAAAGGACAATAGTTTCGGATGCTGTTCCAACAAATAATAATGCCGACTATACTAATGGCACAATACTTCCATTTTATGAAAGGCCATACAAGTAGGAAGATAAGTGTAGCTATGATAAAGAAAGGGAATACCATGCCAAGATATGACCAATTGGGATAATCCGCAGGTCGCAAATACACAGAGAAAGCACACAGAACCATGGCGAGTACAATGAGTGTATTCAATATGGTTAGACTCCATACGACAATCTTTTTGAACAGCTTCATTTCCAATGGTATTATATATGCAGTTGCATAGGTGTATTATTTGTTTGAGGCATCAAACAGTTTTCGTTTCTCATCTTCACTCAAACTGGCATATCCATCTCGACGTATCTTGTCTAATATGCGATCGATTTCATCACTTTGTTCCTTTTTCTGCGCATTAAACTCATAGTCGCGGCTACGCTCGTTCTTATTATAAGACACATTCATATTGGGATGTGTTGATGTCGTACGCCAACCTGTGTATGAGTGGTTCGTTCTTCTTTTCGCTTTGAATTTCCAATACAGAATCAACAGGAAACCGAACAGCATGCCTCCCAAGTGTGCAAAATGGGCTGTCTTATCTACGTTCAGCAATCCTAAAACGACTTCATATATAGCATAGCCTATAATTAACCAAATAGCCTTGATAGGAATTGGAATAGGGATGATGAAGATTTTCTCATTGGGATATGTCATTCCAAAAGCCAACATAACGCCCATTACAGCACCACTGGCACCAATGATATAGTCATGCGGGCTAATCAATCCGACGAATTGACCGGCTTCTTGAAGTAAAGCAGCACCGAGTCCACACACAAAGTAGAAAATCAAAAACTTTTTCCACCCCCATGTCTGTTCCATAACCCTTCCAAACATCCATAAAGCAAACATATTAAAGAAAAGATGCCATACATCCCCATGCATAAACATGTGGGTTATAATTTGAAATGGTAAGAAATAAGGACTCTCTACGTAAAACAGACCCAATAATACGTTGAGATTTAGTCTCCAAACGATATTGGCTATTCCACTAATAATAAATGTTGCTATATTTACAATAAGCAACCATTTTACTGCTTTTGTCATCATGATGTTACTCGTTAATAATAAACTTCCCGTTCTCTGTCATTCCTTCCGCGGATATGAACATGGAGGTGCATGACGAGTTGTTGTAGAACTCCACGGTGGCCCTTCCCCTGTTGTCGGTCTTGATGTTCGGCTCCCAGTAAAGCGTTCTTCTGAAGTCCTCCGAAGGCGGCATAACAGAGTAGTCCTCCATCTCGAAGGCGGTGGGTACGTTGAATCCTTCGAAGTGTGTGCGTCTAAGTCCCTTCTGCTTGAATCCGAACAGCGGATGCTGGTACACGTAGAAGATAACGGGGTTGTATCCCTGGAGGTTCTCTGCCCAGAGATATGTCTTCATTGAAGAAAGGTCTTCTGAAATGTATAAGGTCTTCGCCACATCCAGCATCCCCGGCAGCGAGATGACGTCCGTCTTGTTGTTGGTATCTATGATCTTTATATGCTCTGATGCTCTGTTCGGCAGTCCTGTGATTCCCCAGAAGGTGTTGTCAATAATCCAGATGATGGGCCTTTCGTTGTAGGTCGTACGGTCCTCATACATTCTCCTTCCCGAAGAACCGATGCCACCGTTCTGCCATTCCGACGATCCGTCTTCTCCCTGAACGGAACTTCCCAGCCATTCCGACATCTTGTCGGCATCGTAGTCCTCCTTGTCGAAGAAGAAATAGCTGTTGCGGCTCGAGAGCCACTCGAAGAACGAAGGCATATTCTCACCCATATCCCCGTACATGTCGGCATCCTCGTCGCAGTCATACCTTAGAACGGAATGCTCCTGTGCGTTATCTTCATCGTACCAATTGACATGCAGGTCTCCGAGTATCATCCTCACTGCCTTCACCTTCACCGTCGGCAGCAGGTGGTTCCTCTTTGTAATCGATACCTTATCGTCATCCTCCAGTACTGCGTTCTGAGCCGAAGGGATGAAATTGGGCTGTCGTATCTGCTGGATACGCGCCTCAGAAGAATAAATGTATCGCTTCTCGGGCGAGAAGTGACGGTCGATTCCGATATAGTAGTCGCGTGCCTCGTCGTCCTTCTTCGACTTCATGAACAGCGTCCATTCTCCCTCCACGTCAGGCACGATGTAGTTGTATTTCCCGAGACTGTCCGTCTTCAGTTTCCCGTCGATGACCTCTCCCTTCCTGTTGTACATGGTTGCAGTTATTTCCACGTCGTCCGGTGAGAACTTCTTTCGTTTCGACTTCACCTGTCCGAACAGGTAGAGTTTGTCCTCTATAGGCTGCTTCCTCTCGAACTCCGTGACTCCTGCCATCTGCCGGAAGTCATAGCGTCTCCACCCTTGTATCATCATCAGCATGTCGGCATCCCTGCGGTGCTTGTCGTCATCAGCCTCGAAGTAGTATTCAGGATGGTCGATGTATCCCCTGACCTCGCTTGCGAGCAGCGTCCAGGTCTTCATGTTTCCCTCCCATCCGTTGTTGATGGTTGCCGCATCGATGGCAGAGAATGAAATAGAGGAGTTCGGCTCCGTCCTGATATTGAAGCTGACCTTGCAGCAGGGAGTCAGTCTTGATGTTCTCGATGAGATGTGTATGCTGTCCTGTTCCTTGGCCATCGGGCAGATGAAGAAGAGCCGCTCGGCCAGTATGCTTCCTTTGCTGTCGAATACCGTCAGCTGGTTCACGCCCTCAGGCAATACGAAGCGGTTGAACCGTACTTTTGCAGAAGGTGATGCTGTCATCGTGTCGCATTCGAAGATGGTTCCGTTGTGCATCATGGCATATCCAATCAGCCTTCCCTGCATCCCTTCCGAGTTGAAGAAGGATGCGACGATGTCGATCTCTCCCAACATATCGAGGCTAAGGACAGTTCCCTCCGCTCTTGCTGCAGGAAGCTCATACCGCTTTTCCTTTCCCTTTTGGTTGTTTACTACGGCAAAGTACTTCCTACCGCTTTCGGGCCTGATGTTGAATAATCCCCTTCCGAGGTTGTCTGTCTCAATCTCGCAGACCCTTTTCTTCTTGTCGTCCTCGATGTATCCTTTCGTCTGCACATGTCCGCCCTCTTCGTCGTTCACGGTAAAGGCGACACGACTCGTGATTCCTGTGACGAGGTCTCCTCCCTCGGGGTAGAACCTGAGTGACATAGCATGTGTGTATGTGTCAACGATGATGCTGTCCTCGTCCTTCCTTGTATTAGGCAGTCGCTTCTGATAACTGATCTTGTCCAGTTCCAGTCTGCTGTAGTCTCCTTCCCGTTTCGGAGCCTTGAAGATCGGGAATACACGTGAGAAACATGCATGAGTGCCCCAATTGGTCATGTATCGGGTGTATGCCCTCACCTCGTAGAAACCGGTTGTCTGTATGCTGTCCACACGGATGTCTCCGTCGGCCTCCCCGTTTACAATCTTCAGCTTGCGTCGTTCCACCACATCACCGGATGGGTTGACAAGTTCCACATACAGGACATGACTCAGGTCCGTTCTCTGTTCCGTGTCACAGCGGGTGACGTAAGCCTTGAAGCGGATGTACTCTCCCTTGAAGTAGCCCGTATTGTCGAAGTGTAGGTAGACCTTCTCCTGTGGGGTATATAGGTTGAAGCGCATCGCTTTCTGCAGGTAGTCTATCATGGACGCTACCTGAGTGGTGTCAGAAGGCTCCGGTATACGTGG
>Ga0265300_10003287_pt1 | contig 13359 bp, 25 predicted proteins | sample AusTroGonzalo_MG_FD_193482 | JGI IMG/M metagenome (GOLD analysis project Ga0265300, IMG submission 193482) | Bovine rumen microbial communities from tropical cattle in Woodstock, Queensland, Australia - Gonzalo_03 | ecosystem: Host-associated > Mammals > Digestive system > Stomach > Rumen ... | reverse complement strand
CCTGCGGCCGATCGGCGCTGACCCTCCGACCAGGGGGGCCCTATAGGCGCACATGTCCGTCGGGATCGCAGCGCCAGCGCTTCTTCCGATGCTGATCCGCGTGGCACTCATCGCACAGCGCCATCAGGTTCGCATGGTTCAGCGTGATCGCAGGGTCCGCCAGGTTGTCCGACGTGATCGGCTGCCTGTGATGGACCTGCGTCGCAGGTCTGATGATTCCTTTCTTCCGGCAGACCTCACACAGGCCTCCCTTTGAATTAAGAAACGACCGTCGGCAATTCCGCCAGGTCCATGAAGCGTAAAACGCTTCGATCGCCGGGTCCTTGTTCACTGAAATCTCTCCTTTAAGCATTGGCTCATCAGCTCCCACCGCGGCCACTTTCGTTCGGATGAACCACCCGCCGCCGAGGAAGGAGAGAAAACCCCGGAGGCACCCGCAAAGCTGAGGCAAAACAAAACACCCAGGAGCATGTCCGACCCCTGGGTGCTACTTTGCACGGTACCATTATATCATAGGGTCAAAGCACATTCTGCAATCTTTGTCATATGAATTTAATTTCCTTAATTTATTCGTTTCATGCAATCCCAACAAATGTATTTTGATGTGTGTTTTCCGTCCTTCCATCCGGTTACAATGCGGACCCATTGCCACCGGCCACATCTTTCACAAATCCACCAAACTGATCCGGTTGCCGATCCTTCAGCTGATCTCATGGTACCTCCATAATCCGCTTATATTGCGAACTTAATTGCAACTAATTTGCTTTTGGTTGCAATTAGGTTGCAATTTGCCGACCTCGGCAAAATGGTTCGCTTATATTGCGAAGTTTCATTACCCTAAAGGGTCTGCATCGTATTTCTGCATTTCGGTCAACTCGTCTTCTTCATCCTCAAATTCTGTCTTATAACTTGTAAACCGTGACCCGGCTTGCTCTACTGCTTCAATCAATCTGTCTTCGATGTCTTCAGCGGTTTCCCCATCCTTCATCGGAATTGTGACCGTCATGTCAAAGAACCGAATAATCTTTCCCATTGTCATCCTCCAATTTAGTTAAAGCGTCATTTTACTCAACTAACTCCGGTCATTCCGGTACTTCCAAATGCTCCTATATAGTTACCTTAACGATTCGATATACGCCGTCCTCAATCGGTTCACATGCTGCCGGCTGAGGTCCATCAGGTCGCCGATCCCTTCATCCGTCCAGCCCAGTGCGTAATAATTCCTGACGATCAACATGAGCCGCCGGTCGTCGATCGCGTCCATGATCGCCTCGAACTGGCCCACCATCTCCCGGAGCTCCGCACACTTCGTCTCGATCTTGTCCAGCACCTCATCCGTGTCTGCCCGCTGGAGCGCAGCTGCTTCCGGATCATTCGTCCCCCGCGGCATCCCCGTCAGCTGGACGGCGTGCACCGGCTTCGGCCCTCCGATGAACTGATTCAGGAACTTGCTCTGCCGCTCCAGGGTCTCGATCTCGATCACGATCTCCCTGTAATTCTCCAAGAGCTCCCGTTTGGTCATAATCATCCCTCCCATGAGAACAGGATCGCGATGGCGATCGTGAAGAAAACAGCCAGGAAGATCCCGATATAGTACATCCGTTCGTCATCCGACATTTTCCACACCCCGCTTCCTTCTCTGGACATAACAGCAGAACTTTTCCTTTGTGATGTACCTGGCTCCGCAGATCTCGCACTCCCGGATGCGCTTCATGCCATCCTCATACGGCCTTACCTCGACAACCAGGCCGAAGATCAGCCCCTTACACTTTGGACACCGGAGCCTTGCGTACCGCTTCGGCACTCTTTCCGCCTCCCTCCAGAACGATCTCCTGTTCTTCCAGCAGCCGGACGACCGTTTTCGCATCACCGACCGGCAGATAGACGAAGTCGTAATTCTCCTCGTGCGCGACCTTGATCAGGTGCCGCAGCTGCTTCACCTTCCGCTCCCTGTCCGTCATTTTCTGCTCGCCTCCATGATCTTCAGGCTGATCTGGTTGCAGGTTTCCATGACACGGATCTTCCGGCCGGCGATCAGGATCGTGTGATCATAGTAGCCGCAGATGTGGTTCAGGTTCAGCACGATAGCCCCGCGCGGGACGAAGTCCATCATGTGGCCCTCATCATCCACATCGCAGGCGGCCCCCTGGAACTCGACAAACACGGAGATCGGCGAGATCTTGCTATAAGTGATCGGTGCCTCCTGTATTTGTTGCCTCTTGCTAAACATTCTGTTCACTCCTCCTCTTCAGTTCTTCCAGGATCCATTCGTGCGGCGCGATGGCGTAGTACTCGACGGTTGTGCTGCCGGTATTCCGATCGTAGATCACATGATGCTTCCGAATCTGCTGCTCTTCGATCAGCTGCTTATATGCTGCCAACTTCTCCGGCGGGATGTGCCTTTTCCATGTATCCCTGCAAAACGTCACGAGCTTCCTCCCATCCCTTGCAGCACACAGCGAGATACCCGAACTCGCTCAAGGCTGCAAGCCATTTTTTCTGAATGTCTTCCAGACGCCCGCCTGGTCGTTTCATTTCAATAAAAAGCCCATTGTATCCATTCATTGGTATCGGAAGCATAAGATCCGGAACGCCCTTCCGGCATCCCATCTGACTGTTTCTTACAATCCAGCCACGGCCTCCGGTCGTTTCATTAGGAATATGGAAAAGAAATTGCCCCCACGGAAATTGCTTTGCCCACTGGATCAGCTGCTTTTGATGCCAATCCTCAGAATGTCCTTCCAAGTGTCTTCACCTCCGCGCCATTTAGTATCGGAGCTGTTCCCCTATATCCGGGGTATCCGGTCCCCGGTATAGAGGGATCAGTCCCGATATGGGTATTTTTTACCTATATAAGAGTTTCGGTATTCGTATTCGGGATTTTACAGATCTGGGTCAAGGTCTTCCACCCATCTGGAAGTTCGTCCGTTTCCCTTCCTGTAATACCGTCTGCCCTTAATATAGATTTCATCTTCCAGGCGATAATGGACATATTGTTCGTTTCCTATCGTCGCGCACTCGAAATCCGTCTTCGTTCCGAAGTTTGCCTTCCGTCCACCGGCTTCTTCGAGCGTGATCGCCGTGTCTCCGTTTATGCTCCTTCTTGCGTCCAGCGTATCGCGGATGCTGTTGTACAAATCGCTTTTTGCCGTCTGGCCCTTCCCGACGCCTTTTCCGGATCCGCGGTTTTTCGCTGCGGATTTAAGATCCCCGTTTTCATCCAGCTCGTGAACTGGATAATGGAACCATACGCGGAATCGCGGAATCGGAGGGAACTCGCGCAGCGTTGCAGCGAACTCCCACCCGGTCAGGACGGCATCATCCGGGACTGACCGCAATTGTCTGTAATTAGCTTCACATCCGTCTGTTTTCACTTCCGTCATGTCCAGGATCGCGTCCGGGTCTCTTGCAAAAACGCCGGAGCCGCTCGATCTGTCCATCGCGTTATCGTATTTATCGATGGCGCCTTTGCTGTGATGATGACAATAAACCATTGCTACGTTCATCTCAGTGGCCACGCGGTCGAAATAGGAGCAAAATTGTGACATTTCTGTTGCGCTGTTCTCATCGCCGGTGATCACCTTGTAAATCGGGTCGATGATTATTGCCTCGTACATCTTGTCCTTAAACCGATGGATCAGAATCGGAGCCAGGCGATCCATCGGAACAGCATGCCCGCGAAGATTCCAGATGTCGATGTCAGCAACGTGACGCGGATCGAGGCCCCTCTGCGCGTAGATCTCCTTGAAACGATGGATACATGACGCGCTGTCCAGTTCCAGGTTGACGTAGCAAACTTTCCCCTGGCGGCATTTCATTCCAAGCCACTCAACGCCCTCCGCCATAGAAATCGCGAGATTCATCAGCAGGAAACTCTTTCCGGCTTTTGACGGTCCGGAGATCAGCATTTTGTGGCCGGTTCTCAGCACGCCCGGGATCAGTTCATCGTTCAGCGGAGGCGGATCGTCCCATACGTCCGCGAGCGTAATATCCGCCGGAAGATCGTCGGCTTGTTCCTGCCTCCAATTAATCCAATCCTGATAGGACTTTTCACCTATGTTTCTGGCGACGATGTACTGATATCCGTTTTCACGCTTTGCGCCTGGAAGGCGGCTGAGCCGGCTCGCGTTTTTGTCCTGCGGGTCCGGTTTGAATCCTGCTTTTTCAGCGTATTCATACAGATCGTTCACGCGCTGCCGGTACTGCTGCGCGTTTTCGGCATCAATCCGGACGATTGCGTGCAGGCTTTTTCCGCCGGAATGAATCACGAACGTGCATGGAAGGTGCATGGACTGAATCAGGCTGTACTGCTGCTCCAGCGGGATCTCATCGGATTCCAGCAGGCAATGCTTCCACCGGGTGACGTTCGTGTCGTTTTCGCCCTGTCCGTCCAGCGGGTTGAAACGGATCCAGATGCCCGCGCCTTCGTTTGGTGTTCCAAACCCGGTTCTTCCTGCCTTCAGGTCTCTGATGATCTGGCCGGCGGTCCGGCCGTAGACAGTCCCGGCCGGTCGCCATTTCCCCTTCTTCTGATCGTAGGTCGCCTGGACGCAGAATCCGACATAATCGTCTTCTTCAAATAGCGTTGTCAGGTATTCCAGCATCTCGCCTTTGCTGTTGTAATCGTTTGGCCTGTTTGGTACGCTCTGCACGGTGCCGTAATTCGGATCCAGGTGCACCTCGTCCAGGAGCAGATTGTGCAGATCGTAATGCCCGGCCATCGGGTCATCATTGGAAGGCGTGAATCCATACTGACACGCGATATGGTACAGGGTTCCGCCGGTGACATCGCTGCGGTTGAAACTCTTCCATTTGGATTGCATTTCACCTGCATTGTATTTGCTTCCGCGGCTGCTCCAATCGTCCCAGACTTCAAACGGAACGCCTTCATGTTTGAGGGCCATGCCGATTTTCAGCCATTCGTCATAAGGACAGTCCGGATTGATGCAGGACAGAAGCGCTGCATAATCTGTCATTCGTGCAACCTCCATCTCTTCCAACCGACGGCCGCAAGCTGGCTGAGCTTTTTGCTCGCCTGTTCAAAGGTCCAGTCGACAGGATCATATCCGTGTTTTTTGAGCGCATTGATCTGTCGGATGCTCGCTTTCCCTTCATTTGCCCGTTGGATCACCTTGTCCAGAAGTTTGCATGCGAATCCTTTTGTAACCCCATCTGCATCAAGACCGAACTTTTCGAGTGCTTTTACCTGTGCCTCTGTCGCGTCAGCCGTCTCCCAGGTGAAAATCGGCTCGTAATCCAGCAGGTCGATATCTTCCAGGAAGGTGAACACGTCCAGCGGATTCAGCAGCTTGCTCTTCTTTTTCTGCTGCTGTGCCAGTGCTGCGGCCAGTGCGGATCGACGCTGTTCCTCCGCGTCGGTTACTGCATCGAACAGATCAATTTCATCCTCTTCGGATGCTCTGGTTACTGTTTCCGTGTCTTCTGCGTTATCGGATGCGAGGTTTGCCGGTTTGCACAGGTTGTGCTTTTTGCACAGCCACAGGAAGTCGAGGATCAGCAGGTTTTCTTTCCCTGGTGAGAGCCGCGTGCCCCGTCCGATCATCTGCGCGTACAGGCTCCGGATCTTCGTCGGTCTCAGCACGACAACACAGTCCACGCTCGGGCAGTCCCATCCTTCTGTGAGCAGCATGGCATTGCAGAGCACTGCGCCCCGATCCGCTTTGTCAAACCATTCGAGCGTCTCCTTCCGGTCGGGGCTCATGCCGTTTACTTCCCGGGCGCCTGGGATCATTCCGGCCAGCTCCTGCGCGATGGAAATCAGCGGGCAGAACACGACGGTTTTCCTGGCTGACGCATACGTCTGAATTGCTTCTGCGATCTTCGGCAGATAAGGTTCCAGCGTCTCCGCGATGGAGTCGACCTGGAAGTCGCCGCAGCTGACCTTTACGTTGCTCATGTCGATCTCAAGCGGGATCGTCCGGGCTGTGATGTTGCACAGATACCCGTCTGATACAGCTTGCTTCAGTGCGTACTCGTAGGCGATGCCTTCATAAAACCGTGCCAGGCTCTTCTTGTCTCCACGATCCGGTGTGGCCGTTACCCCGAGGATTTTCGCTTCGGGGAACTGGCCAAGAACCGTCATATAACTGTCTGAAATTGTGTGGTGCGCTTCGTCAACGATCACTGTCCCGAACTGGCCGCTGTAGTTGCGCCGCATCATGGTCTGTACAGATCCGACCGTCACGCGCTGCAAGTTCGTTTCTGCCGCCTTAATCTTTCCGGTCGGCTCGCTGAACATGCTGTAATACTTGTCCCGGGCCTGTTCGATCAGTTCGTCCCGGTGTGCCAGGATCAGAACATTGCCGGGTCGTTCATGCGCCACGGTGTTGAAGACCACCGTTTTTCCGCATCCGGTCGGCAGTACAAGCAATTCACGCTGCCATTCGTTCCAGTGTGTGTTGATCGCGTCAACCGCTTCTTTCTGGTATGGTCTCAGCTGCATCAAAACGGATCATCCTCCGATACGACAGGCGTCATGCCCTTCTCGTAGTTCTTCCATTCCTTATCGTTCGCGCAGACTTTCGGCGCCTTGGACGGAGGGTAGCAGCTCTTGACGCTGGGGAACTCATTTCCGTTTGCACTTGTCCGGACTTCGATCTCGCAGATGCCGTCTTTTCCATTCACTTCGTCCATGTTGAACGTGAATTTCCCGTTCTCTTTACACATGCCGATACTTTCGGCGAACTGACGGAGCGCGAAAAGCGCCTTTGCGTAGACATTGAACGTGGATTTTACGGAAGCGATCTTGTATTCTCCGGCCTCGTTCGTGTAGGGAATGTCGAAATACGCGATCAGCTGCTGCGTGCCGTTCGGGATCTTGTCAGACTTCCCGCTGTAGAATCCCTCCTCGACATTCACCACGCGGAAGCGATAGGTTCCGGCGGGCACCACGTCGAACTGGTTGTCGTTCAGCTCCAGGTTGTGAAGATCATAGTTAGCCATTGTTGTTTTCCTCCTTAGCACATTCTATACAAAGTTTTTTCCCGTATTTTTCAAGGGCAAGCTCTGCAACTTCAATCGCAGAGTGCCCCAAACCGGCGCGAATCTCTTTCCCGCACTTCTCGCAGATCTCTCCGGGAAGTTTCGGCTTTATGCGGACCGCGTCCGTTTCCTCGCCGAACGCTTTCACCTTCTGCACAGTCAGCGTGATCCGATGCCCCGCCCACTCTTCGATGTACGGCGTGTTCAGCAGCTTGCTGATGGCCTTGCAGTTGGTCTTGTTCAGGATCAGCGGCTTTTCGTCAAACAGATGGGCAACAATGCAGCTGCTTGTTTTGCCATCCTGGCCGATGACCTCTTCCTGGCCGACGGATTCGATCATAACGATCTTCTCCTCGCCAGGATCGAACGCATACGCTCCGAGGTAATTGGGATTCGTCAGTTTCTTCCAGTGCGTTTCACTCATCTCCGAGCACCTCCCATTCCGGAAGAATCAGCTCATTCGTGCCGTATCCTGGCCACTCGCCTGTGTGGGAGCACTCTCTGTATTTCCCGAGAAGATCCCGCATGATCCAGACGCCGCGATCCAGGAAAGAGTCTCCTGCGTAGATGATATTGATCAGATACGGCGCGGTCTTTTCCTGCGCTACGAAAATGAAGTTTTTCGGATTGAATCCGTTTTCTCTTGCCGCTTCCATGTACATTGCCGCCTGGAGGTCGTACCCGTACCGGAGCGCCTCCCGGCTGAACGCTTTGGTGCTGGCGTCCGTCGTGGTCTTGTAATCAATAATGAATCCATCCGCAATGGCATCCAGCCGGCCCTTGCAGTTCACGCCGGTCTCACTGTCCGTCCATGTCAGCGCAAGCTCTGTCTGAAGATCCTGCTTGTTGAGCAGCGTTTTCCGGATAGCTTCAAATTCGGATTCCATTCCAATGATCTTTTCCATGTCGTCGCGACTGATAACTTCTTTCCCGGATTCCATCAGCTCCGCCCAAATCTGCTTTCCTTCCTTTGTCCTGCGGTCACATTCCGGCGCGACGGTGTACGCATCGCCGAAGGCTTCCGGCTGAAGCATCCGCGCATGAACCGCCCGGCCGAACTTCATGGCCGGAGTGTCTTCCTTCGGCGTATCGTGCATCAGGTGCCAGTAATGCAGCGGAGACTTCCGCATCTCCCACAGCGTGGACTTGTTCACATAAGGGATCTTTTCATAATTGAGTTCTTCACCTTTGATCAGCACTGTTTTTCTACCTCCTTCGCCATCTCCAGCGCTGCGATGGTCTCCCGCAGCTCTTCCTGCGATTCCGTCAGAGACGTCTTCGCGTCTTCAATCTCCTGGATCCGTTCTTTCAGCTCCAGAATAACTTCATCAATATTCATTTTTCCCTCCATTTGTGCTATACTTAGCACGTAACATAATGACCTCCGGCCGGGATGCTGTTGCAGCAGCACCCGGTCACTTTTTTGTTTCATACCCGACACACAGATCGCTGAACCGGTCCAGGTCTTTCTTCAGGAAGGCCGGCCTGGGCTGTTCCATGTCGATCCGGTAGGTGATCACCTTGCCGTCGCTCATGGCGATCCGGACGGTCTCCGGATACTTGCCGCCGATGGGTCCGTATTTCGCGTCCACCTTGGGGAGCGGGAGAACTTTCAGGTCGCTCACGCATCCACCCCCAGCCGCTTCAGGATTTCCGGCAGATCGTTCAATATGGCCTTCCACACCTGCACCTCCAGGCTCACTTCGTCCCCGTGCGGCGTCCGCCAGTCGATGCAATGGTGGTCAAAGTCCCTGTAGAACTCGCCGTACTGGTTGTGCCGGACCGCTGTTACCGTGAATTTCTCGTGCGGCTTGATCACAGGCTTCCGGATCTCTTCCCTCTCGTTCACCTTCAGGCCCATCTCTTCGCACTTGTCGAAGAACTTTTCCGCGGCATCCGTCATGCCCGCAACCGCTTCGGTCAGCGTGGCCTTCTCTGCCACCTTCTTCGTGGTCTTCCTTATCGTCCGCAGGTCCGGCAGTTTCGGCGCCAGCTCCGGCGCGTTCGTCTTCGCGTACTTCTTCAGCTCTGAGTAGGTGGTCTGCGGCGCTTTATAGCCGAAACTCAGCAGGAAGTTCAGCGGATTGTCTCCGCGCTCGATGGCCTCCACTACTGCTTCCAGCACCTTGCGCCGGTCGTTAAGTTTGCTCATTCTCTCTCCTCCTCTTTTCTTCGGTTTCCCGTCTGTGAACTCGTAGGGCTTCCGCCCCAGCCATTCTCTCTGATAGTTGAACCACGTAGCCCGGGGTGTCAGGTAGTCCTGGCTCCACAGATAGCCCAGGATGTCGCCGCCGGTCCTCTCCAGCTCCAGGCAATGTTCCAGGATAGCGATCTTCTCCTCGTCCGTCCGCAACCTGCTCACGGAACCACCTCCCGGATGAAAGCGCTGATACCGTTCCAGGCGAGAAGGATTAACCCGCCCACCAGTGCGAGCTCGAGCACCAGGGTGATCCACTTCCATAACTCGCTGTCAAAGAAGTTTTTCATCTCCCCACCGCCATCCATACGGTCATCAGTAGAACAGATCCGACAAAAGGCGCGGTCACCAGCACGAACCTGTAGATCCACCGGGCGGCGATTTCTTCCTCGCTCATCCGCACCCGGATCTTGTGGCCCAGGCTGGTCTTGAAGGTTTTGTACTTATCCATGTCACACCCTCCTCTCCAGCGCTTCTTTCAGCAGCTGCGCGATCTGATCCAGGCGCTCCTCGATCTGGCGGAGGCCCTGCGTCTTGTCAATGTGTTCCTCCGGCGTATCGTATCCGTAGGCCTTCAGGAATCCGATCCTGCTGATCTTCACCCGGTTCCCGCTGAATACGGCCGGGAATGGCAGCTGCCCGTTCCGTGCGTACCAGATGAGCCGGCTCTGGTTCATGTGCAGCACGCTGGCCACGGTTGCCGGCGTCAGCCAGTCATCCTTCATGGCCTTGACGTCGTCCATCGTCATCCTGATCGACCTCCATTCTCTTCACCGGCAGCCACTTGCAGCCGGCGCAGGCACCTTCGTGCTCGAAGTGGTACTTCCCGCAATGAAGGCACAGTTCGTTCGCGCAGTCCTTCAGATCCTGGCGAACCTTCCGCAGCGTTTCATCCATGTGTATTCCCTCCTCATTTCGTAATATGGCCGAATTATGTTAGTGAGATTTTTTTCAAAAAACTTCGTATTCATTACAGAACAACAACTTCAGCGTTTTCGCGGTTGGCCACTCGTTTCGCTATTTGGCTATATTGCGTTGATTCAAAATCAACTATTTTTGTAAAAAATAATGTTTTCAAGCGGGATTCTGTACAATTCGGACAGCGCGATCGCCTTGTCCGCGTCTGGAATCGTATATCCTTTTTCCCAGTTCATGATCGTCGACTTCGAGACCTTCAAAGCCTTGCAGGCTTCTTCCATCGTAAGTCCAGCGTTTACGCGCGCCGCCTTCAGCGAGATTCTGATGCTTTCCGACATTCTCAAACCTCCTTTCTTGTGTATTTTTGAGGAACCTGCCAACCACATGTAGTAGTTTAATCGAAATCAACTAAAATTGCAATACCCAAAATAGAACAATTTTTGATTTTGATTTGATTTTTTGGTTATTTGTGATAAACTTATCGCCGGAGGGATCATAATGCAAAATAAGACCGTCAAGGAAATTTTCTGGGAAACGCTTCCTGTAAAGATGAAGATCGCAGGCGTCCGCGCGATCGACCTGGCCGACAAACTCGAACTAAACAAGGCGACAATCAGCAATTGGATGAACCGGAAGGCCTTCCCGGAGATGGACAATATCCAGAGGATTGCCGATGTCCTTAACTGCACCACAGACGACCTGCTTGGCCGGAACGCTCCAGAGAACGCCATCGACTTCGATAAGGCCCTTGTCGCTTCGTACCATGCCGCGGATGTGGCCATACAGTCTGCGGTTTGTAAACTGCTCGATATTAAAGGAAGGAGTTAATTACCATGAAGAAACTGATCACCCTGATCCTGATCCTGGCGCTGGCCCTGCCGGCGCTCGCCCTGGCTGACGATCCGTTTCGGATTACGAAGCACTACTCACTTCACATCGATACCTACGCTGGCGACGCCATGACAGCGAAGGGCGGGAAGATGTTCGACTTTGATTCTGAAACATACGACCTTTATCTCGCTTCGGATGGTTCCACTGGATACCTGATCTCTACCACATGTACCGCTGGTTTGTTTATTAACAGCGGGATGGCTAAAGTATCCGTTGTAGATCTGAACGGCCAGATGTTCCTGCTGGATTCCGCGGGGAATCATATAAACATTATGTACGACGAAAACGGTGACCTGTGGATAGACATGGGCCTTCATTATTATCGGATGCAGCTGGTGAACCATGTAAGCATATACAAAGACATGAAGTGAGGAAGTGATCCCATGATCTGCCAAAAATGCCGAAAATCTTCCACTTTGGATGCACCCTACTGCCCCTATTGTGGAAAAAAACTGTCACTTTTTCCAAGAAAAGCCCGACCGAAGACCCGTGGCAACGGAACCGGCACGGCCTTCAAGCGGGGGAACAGCTGGACGGCCCAGGTCGTGATGAAGTATGAAGACCTGCCGCCCTTCGATCCGGACAATCCGGAGAACGCGCTGCCCAGGAAGAAAATCACCCGATCAAAGGGCGGATTCAAAACAAAGGATGCCGCGCTGCAATATTGCCCGATCCTGAAGAACGGGCCGGAAAAGTCGAAACAGGCGCCCACCCTGGAGCACTACTGGAAGACATTCCAGAACGGCCACTATGAGTCTGTTGGAATGTCGAAGAAATATGCCTATGACATTGCGTGGCGCCGGCTGGAATCGATTCAAACCACACACATCGATCAGCTGACTGTTGCTGACCTTCAGAAGGTTGTAGCAGATAACTGCACATCATACAACACCGCCAGAGACGTAAAAACCCTGCTGATGGCACTCTTCCGGACGGCAGCAGCTGAAGGATACGTCAATAAGGACTTGCCGACATTTATCCAGCTGCCGAAGCAGGAGGAAACGGAGCGGATCCCATTCAGCGAAACAGAACAAGCGGCCATCTGGAAACTGTACGAATCCGGAGACATGCGAGCCGCGCCGATCCTGCTGATGATATACACTGGCATGATGCCGATCGAAGCAATGGCTCTGACCGTGGACAAGATCGACCTGGAACACAGGCAGATTGTTGGGGCCGGTGCAAAGACGAAGGTCCGGAAGGCCACTCCGATTGTCCTTGCGGAATCTATTGTCCCGGTTGTTGAGGATCTGATCGCCCACGCGAATCCAGATGGAACGCTCTGGAAGGGCGGCTGCAAGCCGTGGTATAATCGTTACTACAAAGCGCTGGAGGCTGCCGGTGTCCGTCGCCTGTCGCCGTATTCATGTCGGCACACGACAGCGACCGCGCTGGCCATTACAGAAGGCGTTGCCCCGCAAACTGTCCGGAAGGTCATGCGCTGGGCAAACACGAAAATGCTCGACCGCTACGCGCACCCGGATCAGTCCGACGCCCTGGCGGCGGTAAACACGATCAATTCCTCCCGGTAGAACATACGCTTATTCCTAACATATTCCTAACATTGACTTCCTCAGCCCTTGTGTTTCAACGGTAATCCATCCCTTGCACAGGGAGGGAGCTTTACTTTTTCGGAAGAGCTCCGCAGGCGCCAAAAATCCTGCGGAGCCTTATTTTTCAACAATCATCTTACTTGCTCGTAATTTGCCAGAGCACCCAAAAACGGCTCTGACATATCATGGAAAAGAGGTCTACTCCTAACGTATTCCTAACATTTTTCAAATAAAAAAAGAGCCCTGGGATTTCTCCCAGGGCATTTTGTTATTCACCGTCAGGCGGCTGTTTTTCCTGTTTCGCGTACTGCATGGAGCTGATCCCGAGCAGGGCGCCCAGGAACGTATCCACCGCGCAGATGGTGGCCGTGATCTCCGTCACCAGAGGCCAGCCCCAGATCTTGCCCAGGGCGGCCCACAGGGTGGCCAGCGCCGGCAGGACGATCTGTGCGATGAACTTCAGGACGTCGTATACATTATTGCTCATCTTCATGTTGTTTCCTCCTCATTGTACAGCATGAGCTTCCATGGGATGTGCTTCCGGCGGGATTGCCGGCAGCGCTCTGACCTTGTCGTAGATGTCGCTGATCACATTGTTCGGCCCCAGCGCTTCATACTGCGTGTACATGTTCTCGACATTGTCACGCTCGCCGGCGCCGATCCATCCGCGGGCCAGATAGTGGTTGAAGGCCTGCAACAGCCGGTCCCTCAACAGGGCCTGCACGCCCAGCATGGTCGCTTCGTTCTGCTTCTCGACCCGCTGGCTGGCCTCTTCACTGTCCGCGACCCGCTTCTCCA
>Ga0265300_10003286_pt1 | contig 13360 bp, 11 predicted proteins | sample AusTroGonzalo_MG_FD_193482 | JGI IMG/M metagenome (GOLD analysis project Ga0265300, IMG submission 193482) | Bovine rumen microbial communities from tropical cattle in Woodstock, Queensland, Australia - Gonzalo_03 | ecosystem: Host-associated > Mammals > Digestive system > Stomach > Rumen ... | reverse complement strand
TGTATGACGCCATCGCCAAGGGCGACACCGAGATGCCCAGCACCGTCTGCAACGTGCTCTGGGCGTACAATCACTTCTTCAACCTGGGTTACGACATTTACGACTATCTGAAGGATCCCGTGGCCAAGAACTTCGACAAGTGGTTCCTCAGCAAGCAGTACAAGCGCATGGCCCTCGACGAGGAGCTAATCAAGACCAAGAAGACGAGCGACTTCTGCACAGCGGCCGTCCTGGATAACAACAGTTCCCTGTCGCGCCGGTTCAAGGAGGCCTTCAGCCAAGATGCGCTCACTAGCGGCTGGACGCCCCGCAGCGACCTAGACGTGATGCTCTTCCACGACACAAAGGATGATGTGGTACCCGTAGAGAACTTCTATGCCATGCGCAAGTTCCTTAAGGATAATGGCATCAAGACACAGGAGTTCGTTGGTGAATACAGCTCTGAGGCGACAAAGGAAGCCGGCATCACCAACCACGAGGTATCGGCCCTCACCTTCTTCCTCAGGATTATAGAGTGGGTAACAGCAAACTATTAAGTCAACAATAAGAAAATGAAGACAATGAAGCTATGGATGCTCGCCGCCATCCTGACCATCTGCGGCGCAAGTGTGCTGACATCATGTAAATCCGATGACGGCAATCCCGATGAGCCTGAAGTAACACTCGAGGATGCCCTGAACGACGGGACTATCGTGGCTTTCTCTTTCAACGTGAACGGCGAAGACTTCTACGTCGCCTTCATGAGAGTGGGCGACACTTACGAGCTGCTGGACTATGACAAGGCGCTGACGCGTGCTGACGAACCGGCCATCACCGAGAAGGATTGCGTATTTACGATGGAGCACGACAAGGCTAACAACGTTATTAAGTTCACAGTCAAGGAGAAGAATACTTCCGACCTTGTGCTGACTGCTTTCATCGACATCAAGGAGAGTACCATCGAGGTGATACCAGGCGACCCGAAGTACAAGGTGACAGGCGTTAAGATGAAGGTCTCGAACGTCGAGATTACCAACCTGCTGAAGGAAAAAGGCGAAGGCGTTACCCTGACTGACGCACTCGTGAAGGGTGCCAAGGTTGAAATTGTCTACAAGTGGGAAAATAGGAACACAACCACCTTTACTTTCACCAATGATGGTGGAACGTTCTCCGGCATCATAACAGGTGACAATGCTGATATGTTCAATAGTTTCCTGAAGATGGAGGGCAACGAACTCTTTTTCTCTGCTAAAGATAAAGACTGGTTTTCCACTGAGTGTAATCTCGAGATCAAATTCAACGTCGTGAAGAACACCTACAAGTTCTGGACGGTCACACATGACGTTTACAACTCCTTCACTATCAGTGTGAACGGCACCAACATCACGTCGACGCTGAAAGAAGAGCGGTTATAATCCAAGCGCGTTATAAATTTAAACTAATAATAAACCATAAAAGTAACTATTATGAAGAAAATTATGATGATGGCAGTAGCCGCCATTATGGCTACAACCAGTGCTTACGCACAGTTTGAGAAGGGTAAATGGTCTCTACAGCCATATGCCGGTGGCGTTGTCTCATCAATAACAAACGCAGGTGCTTATGACCTTGACGATGGTACGGAACTGAAGAAAAAGATGTCCATCGGTTATATCATCGGAGGTGAGGCAGAATATCAGTTTGCCAAAAAGTTCAGCGTTGCTGCCGGTCTTAACTACACCACTCAGGGTTGCGGATGGGATGACTTCAGTTATTGGGAGGACGGAGTCAGAGTCAAGATTAAGAACCAGAGCGATATTCTGGGCTACATCAAGGTTCCCATCGTAGCCAACTACTACATCTTCAAGGGATTTGCAGTGAAGGCCGGTGTTCAGTTCGGTTACTTGGTTAGTTCTAAGTTCTATGCACACGGAACAGCCGATATGGACATTTTAGGAGATGGCGTCAGAAGAGAAGTAGACCTTTACGGTACTGTCGACGTAACGGATCAGTATAAGAGATTCGATCTCTCTATTCCTGTCGGTATTTCTTACCAGTTCAAAGTGCCTATCACTATTGACGCCCGCTATCAGATTGGTCTTACAAGGTTGAACCAGCAGACCTACGAAGGCGTGAAGAACAGCAGGAACAGCGTCTTTACCCTGACTGTCGGTTACAAGTTTAAATTGTAAAGATACTCATACATATCCGTAAAAACAAAGCCATGAAAAAAACAATGTATTGGGTGCTCGCCGCCACCTTATTAATATGCGGTATAACGACAGTAAGTGTATCACTGACCTCCTGCAGGGAGGCACATGCCGATGATAACCCCATCCCTGCAGTGACAAGTAAAGAACTGATACGTACCTCGCAGAGTTGGGACGGTGTGGAGCTGCCCGACTACCTGCAGGGACGTCCCGAACTGGTGGCCGTTAAGTACGAGTTCCCCGCTGGGCAGAAATTAGGCTGGCACCACCATCCTGTGATGAACTACGGTATATTAGTGCAGGGCGAACTCACCATCATAGGCAGGGATGGTAAGGAGAAGACCGTACACGAGGGCGAAGCTGTAGTAGAGATGGTTAACACTATCCATCACGGCGAGAACCGAGGCACCAAGCCTGTTATCCTCTACATGTTCTATCTCTCACAGAAGGATCTCCCGCTGGCTGTACAACATCCCGAGATTCCGTTGGATTAGGTGTAAATAATGCAAATCATTTCACAATCTGATCTATAACCTATACTTTTATTAATTATGAAACTAATTAAAATCTTTTATCTTTTTGCAGCTGCCATTCTTATTTGCGGCACAGCAACAGGTCTTATATCCTGTAAGGATGAAGTTGATAACCCGACACAGCCGACTGGCGAAGTTATTGACAGTCTTAACCCACCCAAACTGGGAATTGACCCCAATGAGTTTAAACCTACTGATATTGACGTCAGCGTGGCTCTGTTAGGCTCGCTGAGTAGCAGTGCCGAAGAAGAGGCCGTCAGGTACTGGTTCCCGAAGGTGACTGACCAGGTGACTGACGAAACGATGGTGGTGATTACTGATGAGATTAATGCTGCCAATGAGGCCGACATCATCAAGGTGTTAGACCGCTTCGGTATGTTGTTGGTTGTTGACCCCAAAGAGGACAACGTGCGCCAATACGGTGAATATTTTGGTGTTGACCCCGATGAAGATTATTCGAAGGTGGAGTTGCTCGCTCTCACAGGTTTCGGTGATAAATTTGTAAGTTATGCCGATGAGGATGAGAGTTCATCTGATAATCCTGAAGTTGCCCCCTCGTCTATTGCGGCAGAGGATATTTGGGATGCTGCCCCAGAGGAGTATCTGAGACTGAAGGCCTTTGCGCAGTGGGTTGACAGAATTGATAAGAAATATACCGAATATCAGAACCTACTCGCAGAACGCCAAAAAGAAATTGAAGATGCCATTGCTGCATACGATGCTGCATACGATGCCGGAGATGAAGCAGCGGCAAGAAGAGCAATGAGACGAGCTGAGCAAGCCCAAAGCGGTAAAATTGATATAAACACGCTTCGTGGTGTGGACGAATCTAAACACTTGTTTGCAGAGCCCACTTTTGAGAGTTACCGCAATAAGTTATATGATGAAGACACAGATACTTGTAAACTCAGCGTAACCTTTAACTACTCCTTCAAGCCATTGTATGAGTTCCCCAAGGGAAACACTCCTGGGGCAGACTACTATATTGTAGAGACATCGGTAAACTGGGATTGCTCTGAGACGCTGAAAGGGAATAAAAAACACACCAATCATGATGTACGCTTTCGCCGCAGCTACCTCTTCTTCCCAATAGAATGCAAGTTCTATTCCGAACCTTTACCCACAAAATCTCATTATCAGGTTCAGATGCTGGCCGGAAGCGGTGGAGACCTGAAGCCCGATAATGTGATACATAAAAAGTCGGTTACCAACGAGCGTAGGTTTAACATCGACGGCAATCTTTCGGGTGGTATTAATGCTGGTAAGGAAAGTGGTACTCAGGATGGAAAGGCATCTTCGGGATCTAAGTTCGGCGGAAGCATTAATGCAAGTCTTGGCATTGGTGCCAGTTGGTCGAAGACAGAGACGTTCACTGTAGCTGAATACGATGTTGCCAAGATTGTCGACGGGCAAAAAATCGGCCATACCATCACCGTGCCTGGCGGAGAGGACGGATATCGTCCGAGGATGGTGAACAGTTCTCTTGACCAAGGCTTTGAAGTGAGTGGTGGCGTGAATTTCAGAAAGACTATCCATACCAATGAGAGTTGGGTATGGAAGGTCGCTGGAACCACTCCTGACACGGATGACTCATCCCTCAAGGTAAAGGTTGTTGCCACTCCGAAGGTTAGCTGGTCCAGTTATTTCTATACCAGTGCAGAGTTGGGTGTCAGAGAATACCAATATACAATGGAAAGAGAATTTTATATTCCAGCTCCTAACCGTGAGGATGTCGGATTCATAAATATCAAGAACACCGGTGATGAGGATGGTAAGGAACTTGCTATCTTTGGAGTCAGGGCTATTGACGTGAACGACCCGGATAACATTGCTTATGAAGATACGAGCGGTGTGTTCGTCATGAAGGATGAAACCTTAAGTTTTGCCCTGCCAGCAAACAAAACCTATGATATTGAGTTAGAGATGGGCCGCAGGAGCAATAAAACAAAGGTTTACCACCTTGACAGAAACTGGAGGGTCACAAGTATAACCACGGGAAAGGCTAATAATTTGGTTACCGACATGTTATTCAGTTTAAAACAATAGGAGGAACTGCATCCTCCCCTATTCAATAAGAACATAATAGCGAAAGAGCGACATATCATGACTATGTGTTGGTTAGGTATTGGTTAAGATAAAGGATTTATTCAGGCCTACAGGCGGTAGCGGGGTGATTCCCGCTACCGTTTCATAAAAAAGAATCCTCCGTATCGTTTGTGGTATGGAGGATTTATTGTATATTTGCAGTAGGAATACAAAATCTTATACCGAAAATTTACCTAAAACAACAAAATCAGATGAGGAAGATGAAGAACTGGCTGGTTATCATAACCGTGATAATCTGCAGCGCAGGCGTGCTGACGGCATGCAGCAAGGACGATGACATCCACATTGTTCAGCCAGAGAAGGAGTATTTCACACTATGGAACACGTGCGAGGCGCTGACAACGCTGCAGGAATACGTGAAGGATGTGACCAACCCGAACAGTCCGAATTACATCAGAACAGAGGACCGCATCGCTACGTTCGACATGGACGGCACCTTCGTGGGCGAGCTCTACCCTACTTACTTCGAGTACAACCTGCTGGAGTACCGCGTGCTGGATGATGCCACCTACGAGGCTCCGAAAGATGTGATGGAGACGGCACAGGAGATACGCGACTTTGTGCGTAACGGCAAGAAACTGCCCGAACAGTTCGACATGAAGCACGCCTATGCGGCAGCGAAGGCTTACAGCGGCATGACGCTGGCCGAGTTTGATGCCTACGTGAAGGCCTACGCCCAACATGCTGCCAACGGCTTTAGCGGCATGACCTACGGCCAGAGCTTCTACAAGCCCATGCTGCAGGTGTTCAACTACCTGAAGGCGAATGGATTCACGTATTACGTTGTCAGTGGCTCGGACCGCTTTATCTGTCGCGCGCTGGTGGAAAGCATTGGCATAGAGCCTAACCGCGTGATAGGTATGGACGTGAAGCTGCGTTCCCGCAGCCAGGGGACGGAGGAAGGCGTAAACTACACGATGGGCAAGGAAGAGGACCTGGTGCGCACAGACGAGCTCATCATCAAGAACCTGAAGACGAACAAGGTGCTGCAGATATCGCAGGAGATAGGCAAGGTGCCTGTGCTGTCGTTCGGCAACAGCAGCGGCGACTGCGCCATGCACAACTACTGCATGGGCAATCAGCAGTATAAGACGGCTGCATTCATGCTGGTGGCAGACGATGATGCACGCGACCACGCGGACCTGGCCGAGGGGGCCAGACGCGAGGCGAAATGGCGCGAGGCAGGCTACCACATCATATCGATGAAGAACGACTTTAAGACCATCTACGGCGACGGCGTCTCGAAGACCGAATTCACCTTCCCTGCAGATACCATTGAAAATTGAGAATTGAAAATTGAAACTTCGTTTCGAGCCTGCTCACGCAGCCTTGAGAATTAGGCCGCCCAATAATTAGTCGACATAACGATATAACGTAATATCGAAGGCGGCCAAAGATAACGAAATATGGCCAAAACAAAAACTAAATCATGAAAACCAACCTGTTTGATAGTTTCTACAACAATCTGATAGCGGAGGACCGCTATAGGATGATTCTCGATGGTCTGCAGGTGACACTGCTTATCACGTTCTGTGCTGTCCTGCTGGGCACACTGCTGGGCGGACTGGTATGTTGGATGCGCATGAGCCGCCGCAGGTGGCTGCAGCAAACAGCCAAGGTATATATAGAACTGATGCGCGGAACGCCTGTGCTGGTGCTGCTCATGCTGATGTACTATGTGGTGATGGCACCGCTGGATGCTACGGGCATCGTGGTTGCCGTTATTACCTTTGCCATGAACACGGCTGCCTACACCAGCGAGATGCTGCGCACCGCCATCCAAGGCATCGACCGCGGGCAGACAGAGGCGGGACTGGCTCTGGGCTTCACACCGCGACAGACGTTCTTCAAGATTGTATTGCCACAGGTAGTCAAGGCGGTGATGCCCGTCTATCAGGGTGAGGTGGTGAGTCTGCTGAAGGGCACAAGTATCGTGGGCTACATTGCAGTAGCCGATATGACACGCGCCTCGGACCTGATACGCTCGCGCACGTTCGACGCCTTCTTCCCCCTCATAGTGACGGCCATCATCTATTTCCTCATGGCGCGGCTCATAGGGATGTTGCTCCAGAACCTCGTCCAGCATCAACGTATAAAGGCCCTTGCAGCGGCTGTTGTGCTGATGCTGGCAGGAATGGTTTGTTATGTTCCAACTGTCAACTCTCAACTCTCACCTGTCAACTCTCAACTCTCACCTGTATTCCAAGCGCTTAAGGGCAAGAATGTTGCTGTGATTATCGGCAGTATTCAGGACATTGCCATTACGGGCATGGCTCCCGATGCCAACATACTGCGTGTGACCAGTGAGACCGACTTGCTGGCATCCTTGGAGAGCGGCAAGGTGGACGTAATCGGTGAAGAGAATCTCTCAGTGACATTCAACAAGGAAATTGCGGCCAAGGTGGACACGGTGAATGCAGGAATACCGCCCATTCCCATAGGAGCCTGTTTCCGTTTGGACAATACCCAACTGAAGCAGGATTTTGACATCTTCCTGAGCGACATACAACATGACGGCACCTACCAACAGATCTACAGCCGATGGCGCAATGCCAAAGACCCTGCAGCAGTGCCCATACCTCAGCAACGTGGCACAGGCCAGACGCTGCACGTGGCCATCTTCCCGGCCTTGCCTCCATTCAGCTTCATCTGCTCAGGGAAACCCTCCGGCTTGGAAATTGACATCCTGACGGAGTGGGCCAACCGCCGTAACTGGCAACTGGAATTCCTGGCCATGGACTTCGCCTCGCAGATTCCTGCCGTGCAGACAAACAAGGTAGACATGGCCATGGGAGCTATCAGCATCACTGAGGAGCGTCAGAAGCAGGTGCTCTTCTCCGACGGATATATAGATTCGCACATTGTACTGGCAACAAGGAAGGGGGAAAGCGGTATACTTACAGAACAGACCCAGCAGACCCACCCCCAGCCCCTCCCTTGTAGAGAGGGAAGTGGACACCTTTGGTGGGGTGTGGTTCTCCTTATAATAGGTATAGGTGCATGGTTATTTGTTCGCCGCAAACGTGGAACCAGAACTGCGGTAGCAAATTCTTCATTCTTCACTCTTCATTCTTCACTTAAGATTTCTCACCTTCGCAAGAGCTACGGCAGTCTTGACGTCTTGCGCGACATCACAACCGAAGTGCATCGGGGCGAAGTCATCTCCATCATCGGTCCTTCTGGCACAGGCAAGAGCACCTTCCTACGCTGTCTGAACCTGTTGGAACAACCCACAAGTGGCAGTATCATCGCAGATGGCGAGGACATACTCAAGAAGGGCTATCCCGTGAATAGGCTGCGCCAGAAGATGGGCATGGTGTTCCAGTCGTTCAACCTCTTCGAGCATAAGACCGTGCTGGAGAACGTAATTTTTGCGCCCTGCCAGCTGCGCCATGAGCCGGAGGAAGAGGCACGCAAGGAGGGAATGGCACTGTTGCGTAAGGTGGGACTGGCCGAGAAGGCCGACGTCTATCCGTCGAGTCTCTCCGGCGGTCAGAAACAGCGTGTGGCCATCGCCCGCGCCCTGGCCATGAAGCCCGATGTAATCCTCTTCGACGAACCCACGTCGGCCCTCGACCCGACGATGGTGGGCGAGGTGCTCAGCGTCATCCGTCAGCTGGCCAAGGAGGGCATGACCATGCTCATCGTCACCCACGAGATGAAGTTCGCCCACGACGTATCTACACGCATCTTCTTCATGTACGACGGTTACATCCACGAGGACGGCTCGCCCGAACAGATCTTCGAGAATCCGATTCACAGCGCCACCAAGGCCTTCATCCAGCGTATCCGCAAGGAGGTGTTCGAGATTGACGGCCCCGACTTCGACTTCCTGGGCATGCGCTCTGCCATGAGTGCCTTCTGTCACAAATATGGCATTGCCCACAAACAGGAAACAGCCGAGCGGCTGACGGACAAGATGCTGGACGACGTGATGGCCCAGTACCGCCCCATCACCGTCCGCATCACCCATAGCGAACAGTCGGCCGTCACCGCCCTCGACTTCATGGTGGAGCAGATGACCGCCACCCCACTCACCGACGCACAACGAAGCGAACTCTCCGATCTGTGCAAACAGGTAATAGAGGAACCCACCAAGCGAGGCTTCCGCGTGAAACTGATCATATAATCAATAATAATAAATAAGACGAAAAGAGTTATCGTTCCCGTTAACGTTATCGTTAAAACAAGAACATTATGAACGAAATAAGAAAACAAAGAATTGAAGAGCTGGACTATGTGAAAGGACTGGCCATCTTCTTGGTTATCATGGGGCATGCTACAGACAACTTGGCTACGCCTCTATGGCGATTGGTTATCTACTCCTTCCACATGCCATTGTTCTTTATGGTGTCGGGAATGGTGACTAAACCGGCAGACGTGAAAGACAGGGGCACCATTGGGGCATTCCTGATCAAGAACTTCAAGGCACTCCTTGTGCCGTATATCATCTTTGCAGCAGTCTATTCGTGCTTCTCCTACCAGAACTTCGGCATCATGCTATATGGAACATTCGAGAACCTCGTCACTGCCCACTCCCTCACTTCACTATGGTACCTACCCGTGTTGTTTCTGAGTCGTGTGTGGGTAGAGTTGCTGTTCAGAGCCTTGCAGTCAGTAACAAGATACAAAAAGGTTTGGATGGGTGTGGCAGCCGTGGTTTTCTTTGCCGTCGGACTGGCGCTTCCGCATCCGCATCCTACATCAGGGACAGGCTTCATAGGTTATCCCTTGGGGCTGGACATATCGTTTGTGACAACGGGCTACATGCTAGCGGGCTATCTTTTGCTGCCGGCAGTAAAGCATCTGAGGGAAGCCAAGCTATCGCAGCTTACCCTCGGATTCCTCCTCGCTCTTGGCCTGCTGGCCTTTGGCATACTGGTGAAAGGCGACTCGATGGTGCTCGATTCTATGGCATTCAAAGGCCACAACACGCTCCCAACGATGTTCCTCAATGCCTTCAGCGGTAGTTTCCTCATCATCATTCTATCCGTCATCATGTACAGAAGCTCAGCTTGGCATACTCCTTTCTTAAATAAGAAGATACTGCTGTTTATCGGCCAGAACACCATCGGCATTTATCTGCTGCACAAGAATTTCATGCAAGAAGTGGTGATGGGCAGTTTCAGCAGTTGGGGATGGACGCAGCCTCAGGTGCTGGTGGCCTTCGTCTCGGCACTCATTACGCTGATTATAGCATGTATAGGCGTCAAGATCATCAACCGCTATATTCCACAATTGATAGGAAGGTTTCCACAGTAGTCACAAGTCAAAAACAAACAAAACTGAAGGAAGAGAAATGAAGCAAAACCCCGTTTCACAAAGGATGCTGTTACTGTGTGCCTGTGCCGCACTGGAGGCACGAGGCGATTTGGTCCACCTTGACCCGGCTATCCGCCAGGCACTGGACGGCGGCGTAACCATTAATGAGTTGAAAGATGCCTTCTCGCAGCTCTATGCCTATACGGGCTTCCCCCGCTCGCTGAACGCACTGGGTGTACTGGAACGGGTGATGGGTGAACGCAAGGCACAAGGAATTGAGGACAGCGAGGGCAAACCCTTCGTACGTCCCACCGCATGGGACGATGCCGCCTTGGCACTGAAGCTGGGCACCGAAATGCAGACCCGCGATGAGGGGGGCACGCCTTGGGATTATACCTTCTGTCCGCAGGCCGACTACTACATGAAGTCGCACCTCTTCGGCGACATCTATGCCTCCGACCAACTCACTCCAGCTGAGCGCGAGCTAGTCACTGTGGCGGCCCTCAGTGCCATGGATGGTGTGGAGCCGCAGTTCGAAGGGCACAAAGAATGTGCTGTCTTCATGGGTAACACCAAGGAGCAGGTGGAGTACCTCTGCCAATGGCTGGAGGCGAAAACGTTAAAGGATAAAGGTTAAAGGTTAAAGACAAAAACGATAACGATAACTGTCTAAGTAAATGAAAAAAATATTCTGACGATTCAAGGATTGGCAACTACAACCCTATCAGGTGGCACCACTCTCAGAGGAACACCACGACTGCACAACCTGCGGCACGCATTACCAGGGCAACTACTGCCCACGCTGCGGCCAGTCGGCCAAGATAGGCCGCTACTCCTTCAAGAATGCATTCATGTTATTCCTGGATGTATGGGGGTTAGGAAACAGAGGTATGTTCCGCAGTATCCGCGACCTGTTGTTGCGTCCCGGCTACATGATTCGCGACTACCTCAAGGGTATGCAGATGGCCTACTTCCCACCCTTCCAGATGTATTTCCTGCTCTTTGCCCTATCGTTGCTGGTAGATTCAGGTCTCAACATCAAGGGTATAAACCGCCTGGAAAAGCAGGAGAAGGAGTTTACTGAAATCGTGATGAGTAACACGTCAGATGACAAGCAGGACGAGGCAAAGGACAAGCAGGACGAGGCAAAGGCATCCGAGAAAGACGCCAAAAAGGAAAAGGCCGACAAGGCCATGCAAAATTTCAACGTTGTGTTCACTAAGATCTTCAAATGGGTCGAGGAGCACAATTCGGGAGTGATGCTCATAGCCCTGCTGTTCTTCTGCTGTCCGCTCTGGGTACTCTTCCGCCACTGCCCTGCCCTGCCCGACATGCGCCTATCGGAGTGCTTCGTGGCGATGGTCTATATCAGCAATCTGGTCATCATCTATTGTATCATCCCCTCGCTGCTGTGCTTCGAAACGAATACAGAATTCATCTACCAACTCTTTGTCCTGCTGATGGTTATCATCCCCGTCAAGCAGCTGTCTGGCTACGGCTATTGGAGCACCATCTGGCGCCTGGCAGTTGCCACCATCTTCCTCGCCACCATAGGCTTACTGCTGCTTATCGGCGCAGTATTCCTCTTCATATTCATGTATGTAATTTAGGGGCAGGCAATTAAAATTCTGTAGTCAACATATTCTCGAGGGCTAAGGTCCAGTCTTCGTTGTTAACAGGACATAGGGTCTTCATTCCCATAGCGATGGCGGTCTCCACATTTCGGGGGCCGTCATCTATGAATATCGTCTCTTCTGGCAATGCATCCTGACCTTCCAGCATCATCCTGAAAATCTCCCTGTTAGGTTTCATTACCTTACATTTATAACTAAGGTATAGCGAGTCAAAGTAATCACCGATGGAATGTCCCTTTCCATCGAAGTCACTTTCCGCCCACTGCAGGATAAAGGGATTGGTGTTGGAGAGCAGGCACACTTTATAGCCTCTCTCTCTTAGGCTGCGTAAGGCCTTCAGGTTCACTGCAGGAACATGATCTATATATCCTGTCCAAGCCATATAGCATTCCTCGTGCGTCAGCTCCCTTCCTGTTAACAGGCTCAGCTCCTTCCGAAAATCCTCAGCTGTGATCTTTCCGCACTCCAATTCGCCAAAGATACCTTTCTGTTCGAATGCATCCAGTCTTTGGCGTGCATCCTTGAGTCCGATGGCCTCAAATCGCCTTACGGCCTCTTCGTAGTTCAGCGCTACCACCACGCCTCCCAGATCAAAAGCAATATTCTTTATCTTCATTATCATTTTTTTCGTCCTATTGGCCGAAAGCCGACGGCCAACGGCCAAGGCTGCGATTAAGAGAAGGCAATAACAAGCTTGCTTGATTATTGCTGAACGTGAGCAGGCTCGACGCGCAGCGTCAATAGCCCCAAAAGTTGTCACTTACAATTATTATACCCTTCGCTCTTTAGGATTTCTAGCAGGCGAGGACGGTGGTCGCCCTGTATGATTATTTCACCGTCTTTGGCGGTTCCACCGACACCGCATTTCTGCTTCAGCAGTTTGCAGAGAGCATTCATATCCTCTTCCGAACCGATGAAACCGCGGATAATGGTCACTGTTTTACCTCCACGACCTGCCCGTTCCATCGCCAAGCGCAGCTTCTGCTGCCTGGGTGGTAAGGTCTTTATGCTGTCTTCATCATTTTCTGCGATGAAATCGCTTTCTGTAACTTCCGGTACAGGAACGCCTGTCAAGGCGCTTAGTTTACTTTTCCAATCATTCATATTTTCTTACTTCCAAACTTTCAGGTATCTACATCCGTGCGATGAAATGGTACAGTTGAGTTCGCTGGGCGATAGATCTTTCTGTCGCCATACGTCGCGGACGGTTGACACTTGAGAGGTGACAGTTGACAGCTGAGAGACAAGGGCCTTCATATCCACCTGCTGGTCTTTTTCGCCTACATTAAAGATACCTACGGCAATAGCACCATCAGCCAGGGGGCGACTCCATACCTCGATGTCGCCTTCCTTAAGAGCGCGATCGGCCTGCTTGCCCAGGAGATCCTGATCTATGGCATTCACCTCGTTGTTGCAGAGCAGGTTCAGCGTGAAGTCATCCATCTGTGCGATGTCGCAACCGATAAGCATATTAGAGGAGACAAGTGTCCATAGTGTGATGTGCGTATATTGCTCGTCAGGTGTCAGACGTGTCTCGCGAAGTCCGTTGGTATTCTCGCCCAGGCCATAACCGACCTTTCCTACAACCAGCATGTCTGGGTCGTTCCAATGGCCGATAGACGAATACTGGGACTTACCCAACTGCTGACGGAACCCT
>Ga0265300_10003285_pt1 | contig 13361 bp, 12 predicted proteins | sample AusTroGonzalo_MG_FD_193482 | JGI IMG/M metagenome (GOLD analysis project Ga0265300, IMG submission 193482) | Bovine rumen microbial communities from tropical cattle in Woodstock, Queensland, Australia - Gonzalo_03 | ecosystem: Host-associated > Mammals > Digestive system > Stomach > Rumen ... | reverse complement strand
CAATACTGGAATTTCTTTGACTGGGGGGGGTACTTTTTATCATATTCACAATCCGAACCTGTTGATTAAATCCGTCACCGTTTGTACTTCATTCATTTTAATTGAAGGGCCAATCGGTAAACTCAGTTCCTCATCCGCCAGACGTTCTGTGATGGGAAGGATCAACTGAGGACTGTTCCATTCCTCTTTTGCATAACATTCCTGTTTATGTGGAGCAATCGGATAATGGCAAACTGTTCCAACACCATTCTGCTCCAAATACTCATGTAACGCATCACGCTTACCTTCACCCACCAAAATCGGGAATAAATGATATGCATTTTGATCATCTGGCAGCAGATCTGGCAATGTAATCAGGGGATTATTGATATGCTCATAATAATAATGAGCCACCTCTTTACGATGCTGATTATCCTCAACCAAATATTTCAGTTTCACATCAAGCACAGCAGCCTGAATCTCATCCAAACGACTGTTGCGTCCAGCATATTTAAAGACATATTTCTTCTGTGAACCATAATTTGCCAAAGCTCTTACGGCCGCTGCCAACTCTGGATCATTTGTTGTTACTGCGCCTCCATCTCCTAATGCGCCTAGATTCTTACCGGGATAAAAACTATGACCTGCCGCATCACCAATAGAACCAGTTACTCTGCCATCATAGTATTTACAACCATGAGATTGGGCACAGTCTTCTACCAATTTCAGATGGTACTTCTTACAGATTTCACCAATTTTCTCCGAATAAGCTATACGGCCATAGAGATGTACGATAGCAATTGCTTTAGTCTTAGGAGTAATTAACCCCTCAATCAGGTCATCATCAATCTCAAGAGTATTGGATTTCGGTTCACAAAGCACTGGTATAAGTCTATTTTCTGTGATAGCCAAAATGGTAGCGATATAAGTATTGGCAGGTACTATCACTTCATCACCTGGCTTCATTATGCCCATCTCAATATAGGCCCGGAATATCCAAATGAGTGCATCCAAACCATTGGCACATCCAATGGTATACTTTGTTTCAATAAACTCAGAGTAGTGTTTTTCGAACTGCTCGTTCTCTTTACCTTGAAGGTACCACCCTCCATTAACAACCCGGCTTACTGCCTCATTAATCTCTGCTCCATGAAGAGCCGTCACTTCCTTTAATGACAGAAAAGGTATCATAATTTATTTGTTATTTTCTTTTAACCATTCTTCGTAGTCCACACCCTTCCAAGGCATGTTCCTATCAAAATGACGGGGCCAAGGATAGTGCGATTCTCCGGATTCTCGATCTCTGACTTCTCTAATATCCTTCACCGCTTTTGCAGGAGAACCTACAGCAACCGTATAATCTGCAACATCCTTTGAGACCATACTACATGCTCCAATCAAGCAATGCTGACCAATCTTAACTCCAGGGAGTAATAAACAATGGGTTGCTACAATGGAATAATCACCTACTGTCGGGCCGACACAAATTTCTGATGGTGGCGTAGGATCATTAGTAAACACCGTATATGGGTATATCCAACAATAATTTCCAATCTTGGATTCATGCCCAATATGCACATTGCTATGCATACGCACATAATCTCCAAATTCAGAATGACCCTGAATATCGCATAATGTACCTACGCTACAATGAACACCCATAAACGTTTTCTCACGAATTGTTACACGATGTCCTGTTTGAAGGCCTTTTCCGAAAATACTATCAGCATAAATGATGGTATGACTTCTGATGAGAGAATTAGCTCCAATAACAGTCCTGGGGTTCTCATAATTGTCCGTATCGGAATAATAGCCATTCAACGGTTCACCTAAGACACAGTCATTACAAATGATGGTGTTATCACCTATTTCAACGTTGTCATAGATGACCGTATTGTCGCCGATCTTCACATTTGAGCCAATTCTGGCATTTGGACTAATTCTCACATTAGTGCCACTAAACTTGTCTAATTTCATAATTATTCTTTCCCGACAATAAATACATAATTTGTAGTGGCAGAGCCACCAATGTTCAGCATCATGCCATTTCTGGCACCCTTTATCTGATATCCACCCGCTTTGCCTGTCACTTGTTTATACAGATCGACAAACATCCTGGCACCAGAGCCACCAACAGGGTGACCGCAACCAATCAACCCACCAGAAGGATTGATAGGCTTAGCCCCATCGAAGGCAATAACACCATTCTCCACGGCCTCGCATTCTTTGCCCGGATCACAGATGCCAAAAGCAGAGATGGCTGCAAACTCAGAACTGCTGAAGCAATCATGCGTTTCAAACACATCAATATCATCGACAGTCAATTCTGCACGTCGATAGGCATCCAAACAAGCCTGACGCGTCCAAGGCAACACATAATCAGAGTTAGCATTATCTGCCATTTTCTTATCAAACAGCAATGGAGCCGTCCTATGACCATAGCCTTTTACAATGGCCTTATCTTTCAAACCTTTCTCCTGAATGTACTTCTCAGAACAAAGAATTACCACTGCTGCGCCATCTGTCACCTGAGAACAATCACTCACACCAAGTAGCCCTCCAACAATAGGATTGCTTTCCGTGCCACGATGTGAAGCCTCTTCATAACTCATAAACCATTTACGAGTCTGGGCTAATGGATTGCGCTTGGCATTGGCATAGTTGATACAGGATATTGTAGCCAGAGCATTCAGATAACGTTCCTGGTTTAAGCCATATTTATCAATTGTAGCATCAGCCAAACGTCCGAAAAGTTTCGGGAAAGGCAAATCTATGCCTTTACCTTCTTTCTCGTAATAGGCTGCACGGCCAAGTATATCACCGCCTTTCTTGGAATCCACAGATTTCATAATCTCCCAGCCTACCACGATACAGACATCATATTCTTCTGCCTCAATCTTGCTGATTGCAGCATCGAGTGCCACAGAACTGGAGGCACATGCTGCTTCATATCTAGCAGAAGGAACCCCATAAAATGCAGGATTAACCTCGGTCAGGAAGGCTCCAAGATGCCCTTGGCTGATATACTGTTCGGCTATGAAGTTACCAACGAATGCCCCGACTCGATTTTCCTTGTTCAAGGTCACCATCTCATCCATGGTAAAGTCTGCATCCTTAAAACCGTCTTCGATGGCCTCTTTCAACAGGGCTATCATGTTTTTACCTTCTTTTGTCCAATTGCGCTCAAAGTCAGTCTGAGCACCACCTAATATATATACTTTCTTTTTCATTGTGCTCATTCTACTTATTTTGCTTTGAAATAAATTCTATAATCGTATTTACTCTTGATTTGTTCGGCTATGATATGGTCAATATCCACATTACTCAGGATATCTGGCTTTAACCTTTCCTTCATTAGTGCTCCCAAATCACATACACGGCTAAAGGCCTCCATCATTGCGAATGGGGGACACCATGTAAAGCCTGTGGCCATAACATCGTCAGCCACTCTAAGGTCATAACCTACATGTTCTGCCGTATATAACGCATAGACGATGTATCTCAGCAGAAAACGCAAGCAGATATCTGCCTCCTGACTTCTATTACTGATCAACTCACGAAAAGCATCATCATAGTCCCCATCACGTAAAAAAGCCTTCATACGAAGAGCAAAGGGGAATGAGTATTTTATCTCATCACGATACTGCCCGGTCTTGATGTCATACACCATCAGGCGCTTGTCACCACTGTCGTTCTTGATAAGTTTATAGAGTCCTTCGCCAGACTTACGTCCCAACTTCTTCTTGTCAATCAACCTCTTGACATAACCAGGCAGTACGAACTTCTCATGCACATAATCGCTGGTATTCTCATAGATGTTATCCACAATGGCCTTGTGTACATCTAATCCTACGAAATCTGCTGTGGTGATAGGAGGCATCGTACGGCCAGTGAAAGGGCCAAGGAGAGAATCAATATAGTCTATACCACCATTGTCCTGATACTTCTCTGCATATTGAAGTGCCTCATTCATAAAATAAAATCCGATGCGATTACCCAAAAAAGCAGGAAGATCCTTACTCTCAGCCACAGTACGATAGAGCTGGTTAGTCAGGAACTCCTTCAGCTCCGCATACATCTGCATATCACTGTACGGAGAAGCTGTCAGTTCACAAAGCGTCAACTGATAGGGAGGGTTGAACATATGGACACCAAAGAACTGGCATCTTACCTCTTCTGGATAGCACTCTGCCAATCGAGTAATAGAAAGACCTGAAGATCCTGTACAGGCTATAGCTCCTTTCTTCAGGGACTGTCCAATTTGTGTATGCAGGCCGATTTTTATTTCCAAGTTCTCTGCAGCACTCTCAAACACCAAGTCTGACTGTTTGACACAGTCTGCCAGCATCGAATAGTCTGCAGGAACAAGATTCTTGATAATACTATCGGCCTTTACTGTCTTTCCTGCCCTCAAAGCTGCTTTTCCAGACTTCTCAATGTCACGACTTACCATGAACACCCTGGCATTACAAAATGAAGCAAATATGGCAGAGACATTCGTGCCCATTGTTCCGTTGGCTCCTACAACTGTTACTGTTTTTATTGTCATACGCAATCCTTACAAATAATAGGGTTGTGATAATTATTTCTTTTTATAATCCAAAAACTCATCATAATCACGGATATAGTCTGCTTTGTCATATCCATGTGATGCCAGGACCATACAAACACTTCCGGAAGAGAAGTCGTCAAGGGTTCTCCAAATGCCTGGCACAATATACAGGCCCTGATAAGGTCTGTTAAGCAAAAATGTACGTTTCACTTCTCCATCATCGAGAGTGACCGTGAAGCTTCCACTGGCAGCAATAATAAGCTGAGACAGTTCTTTATGGGCGTGAGCGCCCCTACTTTCTCCTCCCGGGACATCATAGAGATAATAAACACGCTTTACTTCAAAAGGAACATCTTTGTTGTTCTCAACAACAGAAATGTTGCCTTGAGGCGCATGGTGCTTATTTAGCTCGATTATTGTGCAGTCATATACCTTACTCTTTTTCATTCTTTGAATCTTAGAAATTCCTGATAATCACGAATATAGTCATTCACGTCATATTTTGTGGAAGAAAGTACCAAAGCAAGGGAGTTCGTTGAGAAATTATCCATCTCACGCCAAAGTCCCTTAGGAACATATAGACCGTAATATGAACGATTCAGATGAATAGTTTTCTTTTCCTTTCCGTCATCCAAATGGACATCAAAACTACCGGACATAGCAACAATAAATTCGCTATTATTCTTGTAAGCATGTCCTCCACGTCGTTCACCTCCTGGTACATCATAAATCCAATAAGTCCGCTCAATCTTGAATGGAATTTCTTTCAACTCCTCAATAATTGAGAGATTACCCCTTGGATCTGTGAATTTAGGCAAATTCACTATTCTCGAACCATTTACATTCATATGGCCTTTATGACTATTTTTTTGTATAATATAAACATTGCGATAAAATACAGAATGTAGTTGCACAAATACCCTTGATTCAATCCAACGATACCGTTTGAGCACAAGAATATGTAACAAATAACTATATATGTCATATTAAATATGACCTCCGTGAATATATATAATTTTGCCTTCGCTTTTGCTACCAGAACAAACGACAATAACCAGCTGCTGATTTTAAACAAGTCACCTGTCAGCTGCCAGCTAAAAAGACGTTCCATTTCATAAAACTGTGGAGAAAACAGCAGCCACAAAATAAAATGACGAAGGAAATAGATCGACAGTCCTATACATAGGAGCATTGGTATGATTACTTTGTAACACCTGACTATCTCATGGCTCAACTCTGTTGGGTTTGTGATTTCAGACAAGCGAGGCAGATAATAAATAGCGAAAGCTGAAGTAATAATATTCAGATACATTGAGGATATATGATTCATTCCTTCCCAAATACCAGCTTGCGAGGCAGAAATATTAGAAATCACATATCCACGAAGTAACATCTGGCTTAGAGGAAGCAGCACCAGGGTCGTCAAAGTCATCACCGAATAGCTTAAATATTTCTTCACGATAGGCTTCTCCAATTCCCCACTAAAATAGCTTTTTGAGAACCATCTTTCTCTTCTACACATCCATAGCGTGACAACAAATACGATGCTTTGGTAGGTTACTGCATTTATCAAAGCGCCTGGTAATCCAAAGAAAAATACTAACGTAACAGAATAAATGATTCCTACAATTGTACCAATAATATTGATTTTTACATATTTCTTGAATTTCTTATATCCATTGAGTATGGATATGAACAAACCGTTTAGAGTATAAAGGATAATGGTAAACCCAAAAACAATAAAGACATAGTAATAATCCTCATTAAAGAAAATCAATTTACTCAAAGGAACGCATCCTACAATTAGAAGGATGCCAACGATAATAGAACACGTTAAGGTAATCCTTAATGCATTTGTCAGGAATCGTTTTATATCATCCTCATTTTCTTTATATTCTGAAACATATTTTGTGATTCCATTATTGATTCCCCCATTGGCCATTCCCAAAAGAAGAGTATTGAAGTTATTCAACTGGCCTAATAATGCTACGCCTGCAGGGCCAATTATGACTGCAATCACTTTTACGCTGATCATGCCAGCACACATCCGTACAAGCGTAGCCATCGCGTTCAAGGAAAAAACCTTGATGATGTCTATGCCCATCAAACGCTGTAAAAGGATCTTAGCGTAATTCACAGTTTCTATTTATATAGATCTATCTTAATATCAAAAGGACTATCAAAGTCCATTAGCAAAGGATGTTTTGTATCCTTCTCACTGAGGATTGCTTTGTCCTTGATTCGCCAATCTATACCCAAGGAATCATCGAGGATACTGATGCCTCCATCTGCCTCTGGGTGATAAAACTCATCACACTTGTATTGGAAGACGGCTGTCTCAGACAATACAGCAAAGCCATGGGCAAAGCCACGAGGCACAAAGAACTGACGATGATTATCCTCTGTAAGTTCCACAGCTACGTGCTGGCCATAGGTAGGACTACCTTTGCGGATATCAACAGCCACATCAAGCACTGCACCTTTTACGCAACGAACCAGTTTGCTTTGAGTGAATGGAGGACGCTGGAAATGCAGACCTCGCATCACACCATAGGATGATTTGCTCTCATTGTCCTGGACAAACACGATAGGACGCACTTTCTCGTCAAATTCTCGTTGGGAGAAGGACTCGAAGAAATAACCTCTACTATCTTCAAAAATACGAGGTTCAATAATGACCAAACCATCAATGGCGGTTTGAATTACATTCATAATTTCAAATTTGTAAAAAGGAGGGAAGGCTCATGTTGTGTTCTTGCGTCCTTTACAGTAGCAAGCGGCATTAGCCGAGCGGAACCTACTTCTTATGAGAGACTGAGCCCCCCTCCGGATAATAACGATTTTTTATAATCAGCGTCTCACGACGGTTTTTCTAACTTTTCATCTCTTTTATCTCTTTCCAAAAGAAAGGTTTTCAAAAACGAACTTTCATTAAAGTGAAAGTACTTTCAACTACTATTATTTTCTCCTTCATAAGGAAATTCCTCTTACTTTCTTTGGCGCAAAGAAAGAAGCAAAGAAACATCCACCCCTTACAAACTTCCCCCTATATTGGGAAGCTTAAACAAAAAGTTGCAGAAACCGCCAACTTTTTCTATGTTTTGGTATCGCGGGACGACGCGATGATTTTATTATCGGCTGGCGCACAGAGAATAACCTGAATAATCTATACCATCGTTAAAACACCGAGGGGTGAAGGGGGCGAGGAGCCCACGATATTTATTTAGGCATATCACCTGACCAGCCATGGCCAAGGTCCCAATGATGGTCGTAGACAAATTCAAAGTATGGCAGAGAGAACTCTTGCTCCAACAGTTCGGTGAGTTCGTCCTGGATGGGATCGGCCCACTTGCCCACCAGCACGATGAACTTATTGACATTCCAAGCCACGCGCCCTCTCGGTACTTGGGTATAATCACCAGTAAATTGAGTCTCCACGCCCCTAGCCTGGGCCTTAAAATATTCCTTAGCCCAGATTTGCCGGTGCAGTTTGGGGTAGTTGATGAACGGCACGCCCTTTTGAGCGGCCTCTTCAACCATCACAGGAGTGAGTTCCTTCTTATGAACCCCAAAGAACTGATGCTCTTTAGGGTCGTACCAAAAGATTCCCACGCACGGCATCTGCTCATCGAAGGACTTCATATCCTCCATCTGCGCGTTATGTTCTTTATCTGATAGTTGCGTCATAATGATTATTTCTCTCTTAAGAAACTTTTACCTATCGGCGGGGGCGAGGAGAGGAGGGATTAGGAGCCGAGGCCGAGGAGGGGTTTGAGATCACCTTCTTTGTGGAGACACCAGGCAGAGGTGGCGAGGAAAGCGAGGAAGAGGAAGACCAAGAGAATCTTTTTACGGCCAGGACCAGCTTTTTTGACTGGGACGGTGGCGTTCTGGAGTGTGGTGAAGGCTGGCGTGTCTTCCTGGACTCTCATCTCGGCCTGCTGAACCTGACTGGCCAGCTGCCGGCAGATACCACGCTGAACGGTCAATTTGTCCTCCAGTTCTGACTGTTTCTGACGAACAGACTGCAGGAAAGCTTTTTGGTTGCCGTCGGCAAAACGGGCATATTCTTCAGACACCTGCCTGAGACGGTCCAGAGCCTCTGCATAGACCTTCTTATTGTATTCCAGATCGACTCGCGCTTTACTGGTACGATAGTCGGTGATAGCATCCTGAAGACGTACCTTCACCGAGTCTGCCATTGTGGCACAGATCACGGGATTCTGATCGGTCACCACAATGCTGATAACCATGGTCTTCTTGTCAACATCACAAACAATCTTCTTATCAATCGCCTTTACGACAGCAGCCTGTCTCTTGGTCAAACGGAAAGGATCGACCTCTTTATCTGGCTCTGGTACGGAATCCCTGAAAAGGCTGAAAAACCACGTTTTGGCACCTCCTATAGCTGCACTCCACCATGTTGTTTTCTGCTCAGTGGTGAGATATTCATAATAGGTCATCGTACGGTCTGGCTCTCCCTTCTTCTTATTACCCTCGATGGTCACCGGAATGGTGAAGAGGCCCGTCAGGAACTTTGTAGAGTTCATCAAGTCCGGATAAAGCGTCGGGAAAAGAGCCTCCGAATTATTGCCCATCCCTTTGAGATTGACTCCAAAGCTACTGGCCAAGGATGCCAGACTACTGGAGCTTCTGGTGGTGGACATCTCCGGGCTGAGGGTGACCTCGCATTTGTAATAGACGGGAAGGGACATGGCATAGACGCACGCCACCACAAAGGTTATGGCAAGTACTTTGCAAAAGAGCTTCTTGTGTTTCAGCAGGTCCTTGAGGAGCTTGCCGTAATCGATGGAAGATTTCTGTTCTTCCATATTTTCTAACTGATTGACTGTTTCGTTCATTATTGTATGGTTTGTTTATTCGGGGAGTTTAGCGATGTCCGCGATGGGGAGGCGGAAAGAGAAGGTGCCAAGGGTGTCGAGGAGGACAGTGGCAAATTTACGGCCAGAGATGGTCGTGACTGTACCACGAAGGCCGTGGAGGGGTCCGGTGAGGACTTGAATCTTGTCGCTGGGACGGGGAAGGCTGTCGGTGTATTCGACGGGACCGTCGGCCAAGGTGAAAATGTCACGAAGACGCTGGATCTCCCAGTCGGGCACCCGGGCAAAAGGGGTGAAACCACTGGCGGTGGGAGAGGAAGAGGGATCCTTGACGTAACGGGAGAGCAGGAGGCACTGTTTGAGTACGTCCTGGCGATGACTTTGGTCGACCCGGATAAAGATCTTTCCAGCGATGACCACTCGTTCCTTGATGTGGCGTGTGCGGTTGGCCCGATAGACGAGTTCCTGTTGGGCAGCCACATAGGCCTCGACTTTGTAGGGGAAGCGATCAGGAGAGTTGAGAATCTTACGGCACACGAGTTCGTTGTGCCGTTTGACCTGTGCGATGTACCATGAGGAGGGGTCGAAAGGCTCGTTTTTGAGGCTTTCCGGCATGCCTCCGGCGCAAGGCCTTAGCATGTTGTCGCAGGTCTCGGAATTGCTTTGTGCTTCTACTGAATCAGTCATCACACCCATAAAAACGCGTGCAAAGGTACGAAAATAAATTGAATATTTATATATTATGTGGAAAAAGTTTTGTTAATTCGCGTGTTTTTCTTAATTTTGCCGCCGAAATGAAGAAGTTATACATAGAAACATACGGGTGCCAGATGAACGTGGCAGACTCGGAGGTAGTGGCCAGCGTGATGCAAATGGCCGGGTACGAGACAACGGATAGGCTGGAAGAGGCTGACGCCGTGTTCTTGAACACGTGTAGTGTGAGGGACAATGCGGAACAAAAGATATATCACCGCCTTGCGGCGCTGAGTAATATAAAAAAACAACGAATTACACGAATTAAACGGATTAGCCAAGAGGCAGATCAGACCACCCCAGCCCCTCCTACTCAGGAGGGGAAAGAGATTACCAATAATCCCTTGATTATAGGGGTGCTGGGATGTATGGCTGAGAGAGTGAAGGAGGAGCTGATGGAGAAATACCACTGTGACTTAGTGGCTGGACCGGATGCATACTTGAGTCTGCCAGACCTCATTGCCCAGGCGGAACTTGGACACAAGGCCATGAATATCGAACTGTCGACCACGGAAACTTACCGAGATGTGGTGCCACAGCGAATTGGTGTAGGACATAAGATTGGGGGATTCGTGAGCATCATGAGGGGATGTAATAATTTTTGTCATTATTGCATCGTACCATACACCCGAGGAAGAGAGCGAAGCAGAGATGTGGAGAGTATTCTGAGGGAAGTGAGAGATCTGAGAGAGAAAGGATTTAAGGAAGTGACGCTGCTGGGTCAGAATGTAAATTCTTACAGTGGTGAGAGATCTGAGGTAAAAGGTGAGAGAATACTTTTTCCGCAGCTGCTGAGAATGGTAGCAGAAGAAGCGGGAGAGATGAGAGTGAGGTTTACGACGAGTCACCCAAAGGATATGAGCGACGAGACACTGAGGGTGATTGCAGAAGTGCCGAATGTGTGTAAACATATTCATCTACCCGTGCAGAGCGGGAGTGACCGGATCCTGAAACTGATGAACCGGAAATATACGAGAGAGTGGTACTTAGACCGCGTGGCGGCCATCAGGCGAATTATTCCTGACTGTGGGTTGTCTACAGATATCTTCGTGGGGTATCATTCAGAGACGGAGGAGGACCACCAAATGAGTTTACAATTGATGCAGGAAGTGGGGTATGACTCGGCATTTATGTTTAAGTACTCAGAGAGGCCGGGGACGTATGCATCGAAGCATCTGCCGGACGATGTGGCGGAAGAGGTGAAGATCAGGAGGCTGAATGAACTGATTGCGCTGCAGACGGAGATCTCAGCCCAGAAGAATAAAATGGACGAGGGAAAGACGTTTGAAGTGCTGGTAGAGGGGTTCTCGAAGCGATCAAGGGAACAACTCTGCGGAAGGACAGAACAGAATAAGATGGTGGTGTTTCCGAAGGAGGGACATCATATCGGAGAGAAAGTCATGGTCAAGATCACAGGTAGCACCAGTGCTACACTCCTCGGCGAGATCAAGAAAGAGAAGTAAAGAATTATTTGTCAAAAGGAAATGAAAGAATTCCTCAACGTACTTAGGAGGTTTGTGCCACCGTATAAAAGATACCTGATCCTCAGCATCGTGTTTAATGTGCTGTCGGCAGTGCTGAATATTTTCTCGTTTGCGGCACTCATACCGATTCTGCAAATCTTGTTCCAGACGAGTGATGCGGAGACGGCGACACACTTGATGGCGTGGGACTGGGCAAACATCCAGGAGGTGCTGATGAACAATATGAACTACTACGTGAACGGTCTCATCGCTGAGTGGGGGCAGACCACTACACTATTGCTTATTGGACTGTTCCTCGCCGTCATGACCTTCCTGAAGACGGGCGTCTATTACCTTGCTGCCGTCAGTATCCTTCCCATTCGTACAGGTGTGGTACGCGATATGCGCAACCAGCTCTACCGCAAAATCACCTCACTACCCATGGGATTCTTCAGCGAGGAGCGCAAGGGTGACATCATCGCCCGAATGAGTGGTGACGTGGACGAGGTGGAGCACTCCATCATGGCCAGTTTGGAGATGATGTTCAAGAACCCCATCCTTATCATCAGCTACTTCGCTGCGCTACTGTTCATCTCATGGCAACTGACTCTCTTTACGCTGACCATCGTCCCCATCATGGGCTGGTTCATGGGTTGGGTAGGACGTAGGCTGAAACAAGATTCCATCAAAGCCCAAGCCCTATGGAGCGACACGATGAGTCAGGTGGAGGAGACGCTCGGCGGCCTACGCATCATCAAGGCATTTATTGCCGAGGAGAAGATGAACCGACGGTTTGATTCCGTAAACACCGCCTATCGCACAAACCTTATGCGCGTGTTGTCGAGACAGGTTCTCGCCCACCCTATGAGTGAGTTCTTAGGTACCATCATGATTGTCATCGTACTGTGGTTTGGTGGTGTGCTTGTGCTCAACAACCACTCCCTTTCCGGACCTATCTTCATCTACTATATGGTGATGCTCTACTCCATCATCAATCCCCTGAAGGATTTCTCGAAGGCAGGCTACAGCATTCCCAAGGGCTTGGCCTCGATGGAGCGTATCGACAAAATCCTGCAGGCAGAGAACACCATCCAAGAGCCATCGCATCCGAAGCATATCGAGTGCTTTGAGAGGGAAATAGAGTTCAGGCACGTGAGCTTTGCATACGATCAAGGTCATTCTGATAAGCATTACGTCTTGAAGGATATTAACCTGGTAATACCGAAGGGGAAGACGGTGGCGATAGTAGGACAGAGCGGTTCCGGAAAATCGACACTGGTGGACCTGATACCCAGGTATTATGACGTGCAGGAGGGAGAGGTGCTGATTGACGGAATCAATGTGAAAGATCTGGGAATCCATGATCTGAGGCAGTTGATCGGTAATGTGAATCAGGAGGCGATACTTTTCAATGATTCGTTCAGGAATAATATATCGTTTGGAGTGGAGAACGCCACCCAGGCACAGATTGAGGAGGCGGCGAAGATTGCGAATGCGTATGAGTTTATCACGCAGAGCGAGCAGGGCTTCGACACGAACATCGGAGACCGGGGAGGCAGGTTGAGTGGCGGTCAACGACAAAGGGTGAGTATCGCCAGAGCCATCTTGAAGAACCCGCCGATACTAATTCTGGACGAGGCGACCTCAGCCCTGGACACGGAGAGTGAGAGACTGGTGCAGGATGCACTGGAGCGGCTGATGAAGACCAGGACCACCGTGGCCATCGCACACAGACTGAGTACCATCAAGCATGCGAATGAAATCATCGTGCTG
>Ga0265300_10003283_pt1 | contig 13363 bp, 10 predicted proteins | sample AusTroGonzalo_MG_FD_193482 | JGI IMG/M metagenome (GOLD analysis project Ga0265300, IMG submission 193482) | Bovine rumen microbial communities from tropical cattle in Woodstock, Queensland, Australia - Gonzalo_03 | ecosystem: Host-associated > Mammals > Digestive system > Stomach > Rumen ... | reverse complement strand
AAAGAACGCGGTCTCGGCACGCCAGCCACGCAAGCAGGCATCATCGAAACGCTCAAAAAACGCGGGTTCATCGAAGCGCAAAAGAATTATCTTGTCAGTACCGCCCGCGGCCGCGAAGTCATCGCGCTCATGGACGAAAAAGTCAAATCGCCCGAAATGACTGGCGAATGGGAATTCAAGCTTTCACAAGTCGAAAAAGGCAAACTCACGCCGATTGAATTCCGCGACGGCATCGTGAATTACGTCAAGGAACTCTTCGAACATTTGCGTCAAAAATACGGAAGCCAGTTCGAACGCGAAACCGTCACCGAAGCCATTCCCTGCCCCAAATGCTCTAGCCCGCTCGAAATTGCGCCGTGGGGTTATGTTTGCAAGAACGCCGAATGCGGATTCAAGGCAGGTCACACCATTGCAGGCCGCACCTTGAGCCACGCCGAAATGGCGACACTCCTCAAAAACGGCAAATCCGATTTGCTCAGCGGTTTCAAGAGCAAAAAAGGAACGACATTCAGCGCCACGCTCACCTTGGGCGAAGACGGCAACATCGGTTTTGAATTTTCCGACGACGCCCGCGCAAAAATTCCGACCGCATACAAGTGCCCGAAATGCGGCAAAACATTGCTCGATTCCGGCAACCGCCTTGTCTGCGAAGGGAGCGACGTCACGACTTCGAACAACGAAAACGGCGACCCGACGCTCACGCCAGATACCGCTCCGACTTGCGATTTTGTCTTTTACAAGACCATCGCAGGCCACATCATGACCGACGAAGAAATCGCGGAACTTTTCAACAACGGCACGACAGAAATCATCAGCGGATTCTTGACCAAGAAAGGCACGCAATTCAGCGCCAAGATTGTCTGGGACAAAGATTTCAAGGCGACATTTGCATTCGAGAACGACGGGCATTTCCACGGCACCGAAACCAAGTTCAACTGCCCACTTTGCAAGAAAAAACTCGAAGAAAACAAGAACGCCATTTTCTGCCCCGCCTGCAACTTTACCTTGTTCAAATCCATGGCGGGTAAAAAGCTCCGCGTTGCTGACATCAAGGCTCTCCTTACCGACGGTAAGACCGAACTTTTGACCGGCTTCAAGAGCAAGAAGGGAACTGAATTCGATGCCTACGTGAAACTCGGCGCCGACGGCCGTACAAGCTTTGAATTTGTACACCGCGACCTTCCCTGCCCTTGCTGCGGCGACCAGCTCCGCTTTAGAAGCGGCATCACCACGCAAGGCGCCAATGGCGAAACCACCAAGACGCTCGCCGCCTACGTTTGCATGAACCCCGCCTGCAATTACGGCATTCCCAAGACATTCTTCCAGCGCGACTTTACCGACGAAGAAGTCGAAACGCTTTTGAAAAACAAGTCCACGCCGATTCTTGAACCGTTCAAGAAGAACGACACGACATTCAGGGCCGCACTCGAACTCCGCGAAGGCGGGAAGATAGCGTTTAACAAGTTGACTGTGGAAGTGATTTCTAAAAAGTAGGGAGATGCCCGATCGGAGTCGGGCATGACAAGAAAGGCGACCCCGACTTTTCCAGCAAATTTAATTTATTCCAAATCCGAGAAATCTTCCAACAAAGGGAAAAACGGCAAATAGACAAATTTCGATTTCTGTTCCACATATAATGTATCGATTGTTCCATCAGGATATACAGCCTTTAAAGGTTCATTAGACCACGATTTTAGAGCGGTATAACGGCATTGGCGATACTCATAAACTTGCCCTTCATCGTGAGGTCTATCATAAACAGATTTTTCATAGTAATAGCGGAAAGTCAACGTATCATTTCCATGTGTTATTGTCGGGCAATCTTCTTCATTCCTGTCAAAAAGCAAAAATTCAACGGAATCGGTCAAAAAAAGCCAAAATGGGAAAAATGGCACAATAAATCCCACTGCCCCACGGTAATCTTCTGCCACATTAAACGTTGATTTTTTTGAGGCGGGATCAATTTTTCCTTCAGAATATTTCAACGCGTAAGTACGTTGAGACCCTAAAAAGCAGCAACTGCATAAAAATATTACACATAAACAAAATAAAATTCGCATAATCGCCTCACTACAAAAAAAAGTATAAAGAACAAATTTATTCATATTACAAAATATAATAAACGATATGCAAATAAAAAAACTTCTGCAAAAACGCAAGAGTTTTCCAAAAAATAGGGAGATTCCCGGTCGGAGCCGGGAATGACAAACAAGACGAATGCCGCATCAGACAGCTCGCTGACTGACATGGCTGAGTCGCCGAGTCATGCACGAACATCTATGACAAGAAGGTGATCCCGGAACAGTGTCCGGGATGACAAAGGCAATAAGTTCTGTCACTGGATCCTTCACGCTTCGCGTTCAGGATGACGATGCTAAGGGAATATGGTGATCTCGGAATAAATCCGATGACAATGACGCTAGGATGACAGCAAAACAAAACCTACCACGGTTATAGGTTTAACCAGAAATGGGGACTTTCCATTTTGAGTCACTCCTACATTTTACTATCTTTGCACTCCTGAAGAGTGCATATAGCACGGCTCGGTCATGACAATTCAATCTAGCGATTGATTGTCGCGACTCTCGCCTTAAGCTATATTTGCGCTCGTAAAAACGGGTATAAGATGAGCGAAAACTATAAATACGGATTTGTCACTGATATTGAAAACGAAGCCTTCGAAAAAGGTCTTAACGAGGATATCATCCGCAGGGCGTCAGCGCTTCGCGGCGAACCGCAGTTCATGCTCGATTTTCGCCTGAAGGCTTACGAAAAGCTCAAGACGATGGAACAGCCCAACTGGGGCGAGCTCCACTTTAATCCAGTCGATTTGCAGGACATCGTTTATTACTCCGCTCCGAAAACCAAGAAGAGCCACGAAAAGATCGAAGACGTGGACCCGGAACTTTTGGCCACCTTCGAAAAGCTCGGCATCCCGCTCGACGAACAGAAGCGACTTGCCAACGTAGCCGTGGACGCCGTTTTCGACTCCGTCAGTATTTACACGAGCCACAAGAAGAAGCTCATGGAAATGGGCATCATCTTCTGCTCCATCAGCGATGCCATCAAGGAATACCCCGAGCTCATCGAAGAGTATCTCGGTAGCGTGGTCCCCGCTGGCGACAACTACTTTGCAGCCCTCAACAGCGCGGTCTTTGGCGACGGAAGCTTCGTCTACATTCCGCCTGGAGTCAAGTGCCCGATGGACCTTTCCACCTACTTCCGCATCAACAACAAGGAAGCAGGCCAGTTCGAACGCACATTGATTATCGCCGATGACGATGCAAGCGTGAGCTACCTCGAAGGCTGCACCGCTCCGGAATTTTCGAGCAAGCAGCTCCACAGCGCCATCGTGGAACTCGTAGCCAAGAATAACGCGAGCATCAAGTATTCGACCGTGCAGAACTGGTACGCCGGCGACCGCGAGACCGGTGCAGGCGGCGTGTACAACTTCGTCACCAAACGCGGCAAGTGCGCGGGCAAGAACAGCCGCATCAGCTGGACGCAGGTCGAAACAGGTTCCGCCATCACGTGGAAGTACCCGAGCTGCATTTTGCAGGGCGACAATTCTGTGGGCGAATTTTACAGCGTTGCCCTCACGAACGGCCACATGCAGGCCGACACCGGTACGAAGATGATCCACATTGGCAAGAACACCAAGAGCACGATCATTTCGAAGGGCATCAGCGCAGACTATTCGAGCAATGCCTACCGTGGCGAAGTCAGCATACGCAAGTCCGCTACAGGCGCCCGCAACTACACCCAGTGCGATAGCATGCTCGTCGGTACCAAGAGCGCCGCACACACTTTCCCCTACATCACGGTGGCAAACGCAAGCGCCCAGACCGAGCACGAAGCAACGACCAGCCGTATCAGCGAAGACCAGCTGTTCTACTTCGAGAGCCGCGGCATCAAGCGCGAAGACGCTATACAAGCCATGGTCGGCGGATTCTGCAAGGACGTGTTCAAGGAACTCCCGGGCGAATTTGCGACCGAAGCACGCCAGCTACTCACGCTCAAACTCGAACATAGCGTCGGTTAACCACCCCAAAAACTGTGGACATTTAATTCCATAAAAGGAAAGGGCCGGAAATTTTAGTTTCCGACCCTTATTGGTGTATATGGAGTACTTTATATATAGCTTTTTTTGCGAAGCAAAACCACACTTTTTTAATAGATTAACCAAATTTTTTTTGTATATCGCACAAATTCATTTCAAACAAAAAAGTACCTTCGTATTACGAAGATACACCTAAAGCGTTGACCTTCATAGCACATAAAGTCAACAAAATACAAACGAGAAAATTCGCTGCTATTTAGCGAGCGATAATTTGATTCTTGATTTTCTCGGAAATTTCAACGCCGCCTATCACGGCGATGCACTTCAGTGCAAATTCTTCAGCCGTACCCGCACCACGACTCGTTACGATGTTACCATCGACCACGACTCGTTCTTCGGAAAACTCTCGGCAAACAAGTTCTTTTTCACATCCAGGATAGCAAGTCGCCTTACGATCTACAAGGATTCTAGCCTTGCTCAACACAAGCGGAGCCGCACAAATAGCAAGTATCCACTTGTTGTCGTCGTTCAGGCTGCAAATCACATTTTCGACAGCGGCGCTGGCCTTGAGGTTCTGGACACCGACTACACCACCCGGTAAAAATACGGCATCAAAATCAGTAGGATCGAGCTTACCCAGAGCCACATCGGATGCGATGTTTATCCCGTGTCCGCCCTTAACAAGAGATTCTCCGGAAACCGAGGCGACCGTCACATTAAAACCGGCACGACGCCACAGGTCCACTGGAACAACGACTTCTGTTTCTTCAAAACCGTCTGCCAGCAAAACGAGAATCTGCATATAACCTCCAAATCTTTTCGTATTTATTATAGCTTTTTTCTCAAGTTTCTGCAAACATTTTATACAAAAGGCACCATAAAGTTGTTCATAAACGGTTAAAACCGGCCTAAAGCCGTACCCCCTATGGCCGTTCCTTAGTTAAATTCTATATTTGGGGCATGAATTTCAAAGACAGGATTATCCGTGCGACTGGCAAAAAAACGCCTTTCCGCCTTATCGTGGTTGACTTGACCTCGACCATGAACGAAATTGGACGACATCATGACGCCAAGGGCTTCGCCCTCAAGATGCTCGCCGAGAACTCCATTGCAAGCATTTTCCTCAGCGCAGGCCTCAAGTTTGCAGGGACAGTTTCTTTCACTTCCTCGTTTGGTGGCGAAATCACGAAGGTCCAGTCCGACTCCACACCGATGGGTCTTGTCCGCGCAATGATTCCGCAGACCGAAATCCAAGCGGTCGGCGCCAACGAACCCGCCCTCATTCCGCAGCGCATTAGCGTCGTGAAACTGAACGAACAGGGCAAGCGCGTCCACGAAAGCATTATCGAGGCTCCGTCCGTTTCGATGGGCCAGAACCTTGCCATGTACCTCTTGCAGTCCGAACAGATCCGCTCTGCCGTGGGTATCGAAGCAAGATTTAACGCCCAGGATCCGAGCAAGCTGGACTACGCCGCCGGCTTTTACATCGAAGCCTTCCCGGACCTCGAAGACAAGGACATCAACCTCATCGAAGTGATCGTCCAGAATCTTCCCAAGTTCTGCGACATGTACAAGGCCGACAAGGGCTTTGACCTCGACGAGCTTTTGGACCAACTCCGCGGCCCTTACGACATCGAAGTCGTGCGCGAAATCGACCCGAAGCCCTTCTGCCCTTGCAGCAAGGAACGCATGGTCGCCGCTTTAGCCTCACTCCCGATCAGCGAACTGAAGAGCCTCCGCAACGAAGACAAGGACTTGAACGTTGTCTGCGACTTTTGCCGCACCAGCTACACGATTACGCCAAGCGACTTGCAGGACCTTATAGACGAGAGACAAAAGCCGTGAGCAGTCAGCAGCGCAACGGGAACCGCGTAAGAAGATCCCGGAACTAGTCTGGGATGACAACGCCACAACTCAAAGCGAAGCGATCTCAAAGTACTTTAGCACGACCTCATTACCACACATCTTTAACCACTAACCACTGTTTACCCATTATGTTTACAAAGCAATGTGTTGTCACTCTTGACTTGGAAGGCGTCCTTGCACCGGAAATCTGGATTGCCGTTGCCGAAAAGACCGGCATCAAGGACCTCCGCCTCACCACTCGCGACATCCCGGACTACGATGTGCTCATGAAGGGCCGCATCAAGATTCTCGAACGCGAAAACATCAAGCTCTCTGACATCCAGAACGTGATTGCCAACCTTGGACTTTTGGACGGTGCAAGACAGTTCATGGACACCCTCCGCGATGAAGCGCAGGTAATCATCCTTTCAGACACGTTCCAGGAATTTGCCTACCCCATCATGAAGAACCTCGGCTTCCCGACAATTTTCTGCCACAACCTGATTGTCGAAAACGACATGATCAAAGGGTATCACTTGCGCATGAGCGACCAGAAGACGAAGGTCGTGAAGCACTTGCAGGAACTCAACTTCAAGGTGTTCGCTTCGGGCGACTCGTTCAACGATACGGGCATGCTCAAGCAGGCCGACAAGGGTTGTTTCTTCTGCGCTCCGGATTCCATCGTGGCACAGTTCCCGCAACTCGAAGCCACCAAGACGTACGCCGAACTTTTGGACAAGTTCCACAAGTTCCAGGATAGCCTGTAAAAGGCCCCAGCCCGTATAAAAAGGCGACCCCGTCCCGGAAAAACATACGAGGCGAGTGCCGCGACAAAATGCTTGCATTTTGGCATGGTTGAGCCGAAGGGTGTTGCGCTTGCGCAACAAGTCCGGGGTGACAAATCGGCCGGGGTGACTGTAAAGTATATGAAAGGAACCGCCACTTGGCGGTTCCTTTTTTGATGGAGTGTGATCCATCTCTCCTTCTTATGAACTTAATTCAAGGTCGGAGTTTCCCAATCAATCCATTCGGACTTCTTGAAATCGATCGTCTGAGTATTCTTGGAATAGTCAATCTTACCCGTCTTAGCATCCTTGCCGAGCAAGAACTTGTTCATAAAGTCCTTGACTTCGTCGAACTGTCCATTCGGAAGGGCACAATGGCTATGACCGCCTTCCTGGCTGTAAGTGTAGTTTTCGCTCACGCCAAGTGCGTCGAAGACTTCCTTGGAAGCTTGTCCGCAATAGTTCGACGGCACTTCGCCAAGCCATTCCTGACCGGCATTGTCGATAATGAGGAGCGCACGCGGAGCAATCATGCTCACGAGCATGTGCTGGTCGAACGGGAGCGTATTTTCCTTGCCATCGTAATTCTTGAAGGAACTGATCATCCACTTGCCTTCGGTACCCGCACTGCTAAGGCCCTGCACAAACTGTTTGCCCTTCTGCTTGTTGACCTGGGCACCCACGCGCCAAAGCGAAGCGCCACCGGAACCGGATTCCTGCGGGATCGTCAAGGCGATACGTTCATCAAATGCGCCCACAGCAAGAGTACCCTTGCCCCAGCGAGAGCAACCCGTCATGGCGAGGTGCTTTACGTCGATACCCGCTTCAGGAGTCTTTTCGAGAGCGTCGATAATGCGGCTCACGCCCCAGGCCCATGCGATGATGGTGCCCTGGCCACCGTTGTAAAGCTGGAAGAACATACCGCCACCGCTTTCGGGAGCGACATCGTCCGGGTTAAACGTAATCATGGCGATATCGAGGCCGTCCGTTGCCTTGCCGAGGCTTCCGCAGCCGCCTCCCATCATGCCGCCGCCAAAACCGATAAGTGCAGGCTTCGGCTTGTCCTTGGTACCGGCGTTGCTGATTTTCACGGAGAACGAACCGGATTTGCCCTTGTCCGTGACCTTAATGGTGAGCTTTCCGCCAGAATAGCTGCCTTCCACCTTTTCCGGATTGCGCGGCTTTGTACCGAACATGAGCTTTTCGTACATGGCACCAATTTCTTCACGACGGCATTTCCAATCTGCCTTCGAAGAAATGCGCGTGCCATCGAGTTTTTTGAACGGATCCGGAAGTTTTGCGTTGTTCACGCTAGTCGGAATATCTCCAATTTGGCATTCGCTGCGATGGTCTTCTACGAAAGACGGAGATTCCTGCGGGGGCAGGGCCTCGCTGCTGCTCGATTCTTCGACAGCGCTAGAAGCCGCACTGGATGCAGATTCTGCACTGCTCGTGGCGTTTTCTGCGAAGGATGATGACGATACCAAGGCGATTGCATCGCTACTGGAAACGCCTTCGCCACCGCCTAACGACTGCGACGACAAACCAACTTCTGCGCTCGAAAGATTATCGCCAAAGGAACTGGAAAGGCCCAATTCAGCAAAATACGAGCTAGAACTCGATATAGAGTCCGCAATCTGTTCAAAGCTGCTTGAACTTTGAACAAAAGGCAACTGCCCGAGACATTCTGGTGTTGTACATTCCACGGAGGACAAAGGAGTGTCTTCTCCGCAGGCCAATAAACCAAAGGCTACTCCCGCCATTGGCACTAAATACATCCAATTTTTCATTTTTTACCAACCCCATTCTTGACTGGGAATTCAGCCAAAAGGTAACAATAACATAATTTTTTCTTGCGTTTCTTGCTTAAAAAAATTCGTTTACAAAAAAGTTTCCGTTGTCAAAGAGTACAACAAATCACAACAGGAAAAATCCCTTTATTCACCTTTTTTTTCAAAAAAATGTGATTTTCCATCTTATTTTTGACATATTTTATAGAAACAACATGTATAGGTCTAAAAATATTAGATAAATTGGGAGTAATGGATCAGGCTAATTTTACAACAAACCAAGAGCACATCGTCAGTGTGCTCCTTAAGAAGAATCCCAAACTTGATGAAGGGATCCTTAGGAAAGCCATAGCCTTTATTGCCGATGCCCACGATGGTCAATATCGCAAGAGCGGCATGCCCTACACAGAACATCCCTATGAAGTGGCAAAGATTCTTGCCGACTTGAAGCAAGACCAGGCAACGGTACTGGCAGGCTTATTGCATGACGTCGTCGAAGACACGTCCCATACTCTTAGCGAAATTTCAGAACTTTTTGGTGAAGATACCGCCTTCATGGTCGATGCAGTCACAAAGATCACTGCCGTCCAAGAAGCAAGCAAGACAGCCCAGAAGGCAAGTACCTACCGTAAGCTCATTACCGCAATGGCCAAAGACCCGCGGGTCATCATGATCAAAATCGCAGACCGCATCCATAACATGCGCACCATGCGATACATGAAACCCGAAAAGCGAAAGATCATTGCGCAAGAAACTCTCGATATTTACGTTCCCCTTACCCATAGGTTCGGTCTATACAAGCTCAAGACAGAACTCGAAGACTTGAGCTTCAAGTACGTGAACCCCGACGAATACCAAAAGCTCGTCGATGCGCTTATCGAAAACAAGGAAAAGCGCGAAAACTACGTACAGTCCGTGATCGGCCCTCTGCAAATCAAGATGGCCCTCGAAGACTTCGACTGCACCATCCAGGGGCGTACCAAGAACATTTACAGCATCTATAACAAGATGATTGCCCGCGGTTGCGGTTTCGAAGACATCTTCGACATTTTCGCCATCCGCATTATCGTCGAAACGATCCCGGAATGCTACCTCGCCCTCGGTTACGTCCATAACTTGTGGACGCCGCTCCAGAGCCGCTTCAAGGACTACATCGCGACTCCGAAGCCGAACCTTTACCAGAGTATCCACACAACGGTTATCGGTCCCGAAAACAAGATGGTCGAAGTCCAGATCCGCACCAAGGACATGGACCTCACCGCCGAAAAGGGATTTGCCGCCCACTGGGCCTACAAGATGGAAACGCAGCACGAGGGTGAAGAACTCGCGTGGCTCGACCACATGGTAAAGTTGCAATCCGAAATTTCGGACTCCAAGGAATACCTCGACTTCTTGAAGGTGGACTTGAAGCCCGAAGGCATGACGGTGTTCACCCCCAGAGGGGCATCCATTGAATTGCCCGAAGGCGCTATCGTTTTGGACTTTGCATTTGCAGTCCACACGGAGCTCGGCCTCCACTGCATTGGCGCCCGCATTAACGATAAGGTCGTCAGTCTCGACGAACCGGTACCGCATGGTGCCACCATCCAGATTTTGAAGAGCCCGAACCAAGAACCGAGCCCGGAATGGCTCGAAATGGTCAAGACCATCAAGGCCAAGCAAGAACTCCGCAAGTGGATGAAGACGAGTATCATCACCCAGTCCCGCAGCCTCGGTAAGGAAATCTGGGACCGCGAACTGCGCTTGCAGAAAATCGAAAAGGACAAGCGTCCCAAGGAAGAGGATATCCTCAGTTACTTTGGAAAGACTAGCATCAACGAGTTCTACGAACGCTTGGGCCAGGGCGAACTTCCACTCCAGGACATTCACCGATTCCTGAACGGCGGAAACTCTATTTCTAAGGAAACGGCGGCACTGCGTTTTTATCCGAACTTCGGAAAAGACAAGAACAGCACCGTGGACGACATGCCTTTGATGATTGGCCAGGAGACCAGTCTTCTTATCCACTTCGCCAGTTGCTGTGGCCCTGTTCCCGGCGATACGATCGTGGGTGTCATGCGTCCGCAAATCGGTATCGAAGTTCACAAGTGCGATTGCCCGTGCCTTAAGGATTTCCCGGAAGACCAGCTGCTCCCTGTGGATTGGAGTGCCGATGTGACGAAGCCGTTTACAACGCACCTCACCATCGAGACGGACAACAGAAAGAATCTTCCGCTTAGCATCTTGATGGTCTTGAAGGACGAGAACTTGGCGCTTGACAGGTTGAGCATTGCCAGTGCCCAGTACACGGGACGTATCCGTATGGAATTCAAGGCGTTCCGCAAGGACCAGGTCGATGCCATCGTCACAAAGATCAGGCAAGTCGAAGGAGTCAGAGGGGTAGAAAAAGCATGATAGCGTCCTTACACCATTGCGACTACACACAAAAAAACCGTGCGTTCAACTGCCGTATGCGCAACCGCTACTACGAAGAAGTCTACTATGCCTTCCGTGCGCTTTGCCCAAACGACTTTACCGAAGGGGAATCGACTCCCGAAAAGAACAACGCCTGGTATCAGCATTTGCGTAAGGACATCAACCGCTATGAACGCCTCCTGATGACGTGCCTCGAATATGCACAGGCAGCCATCTTTTACGGCAAGGCCGAAAATTCATCCCTTTATTCTAAGGACAAACGCTGGGGTATTCTGCAAGAAGAAATCTTCTTGGTTCACTTTTTGCAGGAGCTCCTCTCCACTACGCGTTATGTTATTGCAAGAATCGAAACGGACAGAGTCTTGCAACAATGGAGCGGAGCCATGCAAGGAATGAAGTCCAGTCCCGTGACATACGGCTTTGTGAGCGACATTCAAGGAAAGTTGAACACCATGAATGCCGGCACGATTGACGAATTCAAGGACTTGTTAAAACACGTTCTAGACCGTTTCCAGATTGGCAACACGCTCTTTGGAACCGTCCAGGATTTGCAGAATTTTTACTAGACGAGAGACGAAAGACGAGAGACTAGAGATATGTCAGAATATATAATCCTATCAATCTTCCTTTTTCTAGGGGCGTTTATCGCTGCCGCGGCAACGGTCGTTGGGCTATTGCTCGGCTACCGCACCAAGAAAACAAAGAACAAGATGGCACCGTACGAATGCGGTATGGAGACCATCGGTAACGCAAGAATTCAGTTCAAGGTGGGCTATTACTTGTTCGCCCTCCTGTTCCTCGTGTTCGACATCGAAGCGCTGTTTCTCTTCCCCGTCATGATGAACTTCAGGGAAATCATGGCTGGCCACACGGCACTCCCCCCTTCGATTGTCATTATTGACCTTGTCATCTTTATTGCGATTCTCGTTTCAGGCCTTGCTTACGCCTGGAAAAAAGGAATTCTCAAATGGGAATAATCAATTTTGCTCCAAAAATTCTGGACCCGATTCCCGGTGGAAAATACGTCGTCAACGCTATCGACTACGTAGTCAACTGGGCTCGTGCCAACTCCATTTGGCCGCTTACTTACGGTACAAGTTGTTGCGCTATCGAAATGATGTCGAGTTCCATGGCTCGTTACGATATTGCACGCTTTGGCTCTGAAGTGTTCCGCTCGTCCCCACGACAGGCGGACTTGTTTATTTTGGCAGGAACGATTACCCGCCGTATGGCACCCGCCATCCAGATGCTTTGGGAACAGATTCCCGGTCCGAAGTACGTGATTGCCATGGGCGCCTGCACGATTAGCGGCGGCCCGTTCATCTACGATAACTATTCTGTTGTTCGTGGTGCACAGAACTTGATTCCGGTCGACGTGTTCGTTCCGGGTTGCCCGCCGCGCCCTGAAGCCTTGTTCCACGGACTTTTGACGCTCCGCGACAAGATTTTACACGAAACATGCCGTAATCCTTGGCACGAAGGTGAACCCAAGGACGTCTCGACGATGGACCGTTACCGCGAAGCCGCAAAGACTTGGGCCGCCCTCGAAGAAATGAAGGACGAGCAGATGGCCGAAGCCCGTGCAAAGTTCAAGGAAGAAAATCCGGACTACAAGAGCACCTTCAAGCCGATCCGCGTCAAGAAGCCGGAATTCCCGGAAGTCGAACGCGTGCCGTTCAAGCGCCTGGGCCTTACGCAGCAGGAACTTTTTGCCAAGCTCCGCGCCAAGTTCCCGAACGTGACCGTGCATACCCGCGGCGAAGACACGCCAGAAGATGTCGTTGCCAAGCTGCCGGCCGACTGCCCGCTCGAAGTCATGCTCGAAAAGGAAGACTACTTGAACGTCGTGGAATTCGTCAAGAACGATCCTGAATTCAAGATGAATTACCTGATCGACGTTACGGCAATCGACTACGACGATCACTTTGACATGGTGACGATGCTCAGAAGCCTCGAAATCGGTCACAAGATTTTCCTCTGCGTGCAGCTCAAGAAGGACTTCTCGATTGACGAAGAAAAGCGCCCGACATCGCTCCTCGCAAAAGTTCCCTCCATCACGCACCTCTACCCCGGTGCCGAAGTCAAGGAACGCGAAGTTTACGAAATGTTCGGCATCAACTTCGAAGGTCACCCCGACCTGCGCCATATCTTCCTCGACAAGGACTTTGTCGGGTTCCCGCTCCGTAAAGACTTTACTCACCCGGAAATGATCAGGAGGCCTATATGAGTCATCAGTTACCTCCGGGATTTCGCCTCGAACGCAAATCGAATACTGAAGAATTTTTTATCAACATGGGTCCGCAGCACCCGAGTACTCACGGTGCCCTTAGACTCACGCTCCGTATGGACGGTGAAAACATTGTAGAACTTGTCCCGCACTTTGGCTATATCCACCGCGGTATGGAAAAGCAAGCGGAATCGATGAGCTACTTGCAGTACATTGCACTCAGCGACCGTCAGGACTACCT
>Ga0265300_10003281_pt1 | contig 13366 bp, 12 predicted proteins | sample AusTroGonzalo_MG_FD_193482 | JGI IMG/M metagenome (GOLD analysis project Ga0265300, IMG submission 193482) | Bovine rumen microbial communities from tropical cattle in Woodstock, Queensland, Australia - Gonzalo_03 | ecosystem: Host-associated > Mammals > Digestive system > Stomach > Rumen ... | reverse complement strand
GGCTCAACTTGAAGAGTGCATCCCGGAATCAGTTGAACCCCCTTGTTTGTCATCACCTTGACTGGGGGAAGGTTCACCGTCCCGGCGACAAAGCTTTTCGCCAGATAGCTCACCGTCACTTGCACGACGGACCGTGACACTCTCTTTTCCGAATGATCCTGCACCAAGAACCGGAAACCCTCGACCGTTTCCTCGTGCCCCAAGAAGCGCCATGCCCCGGAAACCTCGAAGACATATCGAATCTCCATCATCTCTCCTTGGACGGGTTTCTCCGGCAGCTCGACATGGGACGAGCGGACTTCCGCCGAAAGATACAGCGGAAACAACAGCAGAAGAAGTATGACAAGGGCTTTGGGCTTCATCGACTATTCCGTTGCCGATGATTTAGAGAACCTTCCAGACGCGCAGGCAGATGCAGTCGGTTGCCTGGCCGGGCATGCAGACGAAGATGGCGTTGTTGAGCCAGTCGTAGGGGCTGTCCTGCGGCGCTTCGAACTTCGGTGCCGTGCGGAAATAGAAGCCCGGTGCGCCGTTCTCGCCGCGGTTCATCGTGATCAGGCCGCAGTTGCGGATGTGGATATTGACACCGTCGTCGGTCTTGATGGAGTAGATGGCCTCGATCTCGTTCCGGCCGCGTTCCTGGTCAACCAACTGATAATCAGCACCACCGCTGAGAATCTCGCCCCTCATGTTGGGCCCGGAGAAGGTCCCGCCCAAGATAGGAATCACCATGCGGGTGCCATGGGCCGTCTTTCCGACGGTGTAGGCAGGGCCGCAATTGACACGAAGTTCACACACGAATTCCAGCCCCGGTCCTTCGGGATACGGGGGTTCGATGTTTTGGGCCCGCGCCACGGATTCGGCAGCGGTGAAGATGATAAGAAGAGCAAAAAATCTTTTCATATGACAGTGGTTTTCGTTTTTCTTCCGAAAGTTAACGTTTTTTTGACAGATATGAGTATGTTTGCATGCGATGAAACGAATCTGCAAGCTGATATCGGATTACATGGGCGTGCTGGTGCTGCTGTCGGCGGTGGCGGCGCTGGTGTTTCCCGATGTGCTGAGCCATTTGAAGCCCAAGCTCATCAATCCGCTGCTGGGCATCATCATGTTCGGCATGGGCCTGACACTGAAGCCGGAGGATTTCCGCGTGGTGTTCAGCCGGCCGAGGGACGTGCTTCTCGGCTGCCTGGCGCAGTTCACGGTGATGCCGGGCCTGGCCTATCTGCTGACGCGCGTTTTCGGACTGGAGCCCGCGCTCGCAATCGGCGTAATCCTCGTAGGTTGCTGCCCGGGCGGGACGGCTTCCAACGTCATCACCTACCTGGCCAAGGGCGACCTGGCGCTCTCCGTCGGCATGACGGCCGTATCGACCTTGCTGGCCCCGGTATTAACACCCTTGCTGGTGTGGCTGCTGGCCGGGGAGACGGTGGATGTCGATGTCATCGGTATGCTCTTGAGCATCCTGTGGGTGGTCATCCTCCCCATCGCGCTCGGTCTGCTCGTGAAACGGTTCTGGCCCCGGACCACGGAGAAGGCCGCCGGCTACCTGCCGGCTCTGTCGACACTCGCCATCTGTGTCATCGTCCTCATCGTCATCGCCGCCAACGCCCATAAGCTGCTCGACGGCGGCTGGGTCATCATGCTCGTCGTCGTGCTCCACAATGTCTGCGGTCTGGCTGCCGGATACTTGATCGGGTCGATGCTGCATTTGACGCTGGCCAAGCGCCGCGCCATCAGCGTCGAGGTGGGCATGCAGAACAGCGGACTCGCCTCCTCGCTAGCCACCTTGCACTTTGCTGCCTACCCGCTCGCAACCATCCCCGGCGCTTTATTCAGCGTCTGGCACAACATCAGCGGGGCGGTGGTGGCAAAGATTTATTCGCGGAAATGATTTTTACCTTCCGTCGGGCACGACGGTGTACATGGTCTGACCGTCAGGGGTGCACTTCAGGTTTTCGAACAGCTGTGCAACCGTAACAAAGACGTATCCTTGCTTTTTCAACTCCGGAATGGCCTCGTCGAGGGCCTCAACGGTTGCTTCATTTCCGTCAAAGTCGTGCAGGAGATAGATGGCTCCGGGTTCCGCATTGGCGATGATGCCTTCCCGGCGGGCTTCTTTATCGACCGTCGCCACCCAGTCCTCACATCCCTTGCCGCAGATGAAGGTCAGGTCGATCCAATCGTACATCTCGGGCTTGACGTCGATGTACGGCGGCCGGAAGAACTTCGGAAGCTGGCCGGTGAGCTGCTCAATCATCTTGGAAGTGGCCAAGATCTCCGTTTTGACCTGCTCCTCGTCCATCTGGGACATCCTCGAATGCGTAAGGGAATGATTGCCAATCTCGCATCCCAACTCCAGGGCGCGCATCATATTCTCAGCGGTTTCCTCGTTGATGTTTTTGCCGACCAAAAAGAAAGTGGCGGGCACATTGTGCTTGGCGAGAACATCGAGCATCTTTGACTCCGTAGTCATGTTGGGACCATCGTCAAATGCAAGGGCGAGATACTTGACCGGCTCCTTGGGAGCGCAGGCCATGGCAAGAGCGGAAAGGCTGATCATCATTAAATGCCGGAGGGTTATCTTCATAATGGTTCTTTTATTCTTACCAAAGATAATAAAAAAACGCCCCGCAGCAATGATGCGACTGTCTTTGAGCGCCAATTCAAAACGGCATCGGGAAAGGACATACATCTTATCTTTTGGCCGGGGCTGATTGTGTTTAATCTGAAAATGACTATCTTTATCCAGATCAATCGCGAAATATAGAAATGAAAAAGTTCATCGCACTTCTGGCATTTGCATCCGTGCTGGCGAGCTGCGGGGTGGCCGGGGTATCCGGCTTCGAGTCCGCTTCGGAGCCTGTAAGTTATATCGACTACCGTCCGTTCCTGGACGATGATTTCTATTTCATCCCCAACCGGCCCTGGACCGGAGGGTTCACCCCCATCGCCGAACTGAAGGTGGTGCTCACCCCTTCAACCTATCGCCACGAAGGTTTCTCCGAGGGAAGGCCTCCTTTCGAAGAACTAGATTATGAGGGATTCCTGCGAATCGTCGAGGAAAAGGCGCGCGAGCTCGGAGCCGACGCCATCGTCGATTTCAAGTCCTCGCTGAAGAAGGACGTCACCGGCAGACCGACCAAATTTACGGCTTCCGGCTTCTGCATCCTCCGCGATTAGGTCGGTTCCCGGCCTAGGCCAGCCTGGGCACAAAAAAAGACAGCCACCTGAAAGGCGACTGTCTTGGAGCGGAAAACGAGACTCGAACACGTTTTTGTATGTGTTTTTAAATCAGCAAATTGCGAGAAATGATAATGAAATCGGGTGTAAAATAGGAGTAAAAATATCTATCCTTCAATTCCCATAGAGAAAGGGAATTCAAGGGAAGATGTATCGAAATAGAAGGGGAAATGAACGGTGTTAGATTGACAAGATGCGGCTAATTAACCGCAAATTTTGCGGTTTAATGGTTGCAAAAAAGACCGAAAAACACTATCTTTGCGAAAAAGGACGTGTGATGAAGTATATCTACGACTCCCCGCAATGGCCGCATTTCACCTGGAATCACGAGCTGGTTTCCGATGCATTGGCCAGGGTCAATAAAGAGGCGGGCTTCCTGGCCGGGAGGCTCAGCGCCATCGGTTTGGATGCGCGGATGGGGGCGGTCGTGGAGACCGTCACCCACGATATCGTGTCTTCTTCCGAGATTGAGGGGGTCGTCTTGAATACCGACGAGGTGCGCTCTTCGGTAGCCCGTCGTCTTGGGGTCGACATCCCGCAGAGCAGGGACTCTTCCCGGTACATCGACGGTATCGTGGACATGATGTTGGATGCTACTGTCCATTACAAGGAGCCTCTTACCCACGACCGCCTTTTCGGGTGGCACAACACGCTGTTCCCGAACGGGCGCAGCGGATTGACAGTCATTGATGTTGCCAAGTACCGCTCTGGAGAGATGAGCGTTGTTTCCGGCATGCTCGGGAAAGAGAAGGTCCATTATGTCGCGCCGTCTCCGGATAAGATAGAGAAGGAGATGGACGCTTTCTTGGATTGGTTCAATGCGGAGAGCACGTCCAAGACCTATCTCAAATCGGCCATCTCGCATCTGTGGTTCGTCTGCATCCACCCCTTTGACGATGGGAACGGCCGCATCGGCAGGGCCATCGCCGATATGTCGCTTTCACAGGCCGACGACAGCCAGATGCGATATTTCAGCATGTCCCGGCAGATCAATGCCGACAAGAAATCCTATTACGACATCCTGGAGCGTACCCAGAAACAGGGCGGAGACATAACCGCATGGTTGATATGGTATCTGGACTGTATGTCCAGGGCTATCCACGCCTCCGACGAACTCCTTTCCCGTGTTCTTTGCAAGGCGGTTTTCTGGCAGACACATGCGGGCATTCCCTTCTCGGATCGGGAGCAGCAGGTCCTGAATGTCTATCTGGATGGTTTTGTGGGCAAGCTGACCGCCAAGAACTGGGCGAAACTCTCAAAGGTATCTCTGGACACCGCAGCAAGAGACATCAAGCGCCTGGTTGAGGCCGGTATTCTCATTCCCCAGCCGGGAAGGGTGCGCGACGTCTCTTATGGCATCCGTTGCTCTGCGGATTCTGTTTTGGTTCCCGGGCCGGAGCGGTCTTGATTATTCTTTTACTAGCGAAGCCACGTATGAGCAGGCACAAGCAGTCCAGAAGAATTGATGAAGGAGGAAGAAATTAGAAATGAGCAGACATCCAGATTCCGTAGATGGGACATGAACGCGTCTGAGACGGATTTGTATTGCTCTTTGTTTATCTGCAGAGCAGTAGTATCCACGAACGAGCTGATGGTTTGAGGGTTTTCTTCGCCGAGGGAAGCAATGCCGATCAGCAGGTTATTATTCTCAATGAATCCGAGGAAATGTACCTCTGGATTGGCGAATTCATCTTCGTACAAAGCAATAGGCCCGGAAAGCACATAGAGGGAGTCTATTTCTCCGCGAAAGTCAAACCAGACGCTGGCGCTGGACGCCTTGGATCGCTGGCGTACCCATGACCTTTAATGAAGCCCCAGGCAACTGTGGGTGAAACTGAAACTTCCTGTTGTCTGTCCCCAATACCAATAGTATGAGGTTTGAAGCAGGTCGGCGCGGAAATCTTTCCCGTCAGCATCCCGGATGATGGTATTGATTCCCTGCGTCACCACGATGTAATCTCCCTCGAAAACGCCGAAATAACCGTCGCCCCAAGTGGGATCGGCGGGAATCCAGCCGTAGGCAGGGACATAGAATTCCGCCCGTACATGGAATTCGTCCTTCTTTCCGTGTACCATGACGACATGACGGGCGGGGATTCCTTTTGCGCGAAGGAGGGAAATGAAAACGGAAGAATAATTGCCACAGTCGCCGGTCATGGTCTGCATGAGGCTGCTGATGGTGTGGAGGCCCGTATTCATGTTCCCATAGGTCATGTTAGAATAGGTCCACCCAAAACACTTCCGGGCATAGTCGATGATTCCGTCGGAAAGGGTCCATAACGTATTGGCCCTGGTGACAATCTTGCTGTTGGAAGGATCGATCAGGCCATTTTCCTCCCTTCCCAGATACTTCTTGCACTCTTCGGATTCCAGGTCATATTCCGGAATGTCATCCATCTTTGAAAAGTCCGTGGTGACGCGATACACCGTGGCATCGAAACTCTCCGACATGACAAACTCCCCCGATGCGGGAATATCCCCCGCCGGGATATCCTTCCAGATGAAGGAATTCACCCCGTCAGGGCATTGGTTCTCGTTGCACCCCGGAGCCTCCCAGTTGGTAATATCTTGATACTGATTGGTCACAGGACGGGGAAGGACCATATAAATCCGGGTGAAGGTCGATCCGGAACAGGTCAGCTTGACCCCATTGGTTACCTTTCCGGAAGATGCTTTCGTCCGTGTTAACACATCGGGCCTCTGCTTGATGGGAATGGTCTTGGTGGCGCCGCCCATCACGATGGATATCTGGGCCGTACGGCTTTCGCCCGACCCGTTGGCGGTTGTGGAAAGAAGAACCTCCGTCTTACCCGCGGATCCGGAAGTCCGGGAGACGGTCAGCCAGGAAGAATCCGATGATAAAGTCCAGCTTGTGGATGCCGATAGGACCGCCGTTGCGCTGCCGCCGGCTGCCTTCAGGATGGCAGCGTCCGTTGAAGAAAGAGATAGCTCACATTCTCCTTCTAAAACAGTCACCTGGCAGGTAGCGCTTTTTTCACCGGACGTGGCCGTGATGGTCGCTCTGCCGCTCTTTATTGTCGTGACCCTGCCGTCATCAACGGTGGCGACCCCTGTATCCGAACTGCTCCATACAACAGTCTTGTCAGAAGCGTTTTCCGGTTTAATGGAAGCGACAAGCGTCTCTGTACTTCCGGGGAACAGCGTCAATTCGGTCTTGTCCAGGCTGACAGACGTCACATCAATGATGGTCGGCTCCGGAACAGGATCGGGGGTTTTCCCACAAGAAAAGAGAAATAAACCGGCAAAGGCAGGAATGAGTATGCAGCGTCGTTTCATGAAATGGTCGTTTTTAATAATCTGCCGACAGTTTCCATTTTTGTTCCGGAGACGGGGTCTGCAGGCAACTAACATTCAGGTAAACTATCTCCGGACTGTAATATGCAAATATATGGAAAAAAAGACGTAAAACCAGGTGATTCCTCAAAAAGACGTATCCTTATACATGGAAAAAAGGAAACAAGTAACTGCGGGACAATAACGTCGGAACGATTTTTGGCCAAATGCCGGAATGACAGAAAAATCAAAGATAGCCGCATTTCTCCGCATCTCTAAAACCCCGATGTCATTCCGAGTCTCCCGTTGGGAACGAAAACCCATGAAAATGTTCCCGCTCGCGTGCTCGAGCCTCCCGCGGGGAACAAAAATGGCCTTTTTTGTTCCCGCGCAGTGACCAAATGGCGCCCATAAACGAAAAGAGGCAACCTTTCGGCTGCCTCTTGGAGCGGAAAACGACCGCCTAACTGTGTTTTGTATGGTGCTTATAGTCAACGCTTTACGAGAAAACAAACTAGCAGAGGTGTAAAATAGGAGTAAAGATAAGTGCTTTATAGTGCGTATGTTTGCTTCTATTATAGCCGTAAAACGCCCATTTGCTTCTTCATATAATTGGCCAAATGCCGGTGACGTCCCGATAGGGTGCCTGAAGGATTAAATACACGAGGAAGCATGATTCAAAGTTTGTTGCACTTTTGAATCGAATTCCCAATAAACTATGTTATCTATCGTAATCGAAAAATCACCGAGTACGTATATGTCACCCTAACGGGCTTGCCATCCAGGTATCCGGGTTTCCATCTGGGCGATTTCGACACGACGCGGACGGCTTCCTTGTCCAAGGATTCCTCTACTCCACGGAGAACCTCCACGTTGGTCACTTTACCATTCGTTTCAATGGTAAACTGGAGGGTGACCGTCCCCTGTATCCCGTTCTTCTTGGCGGTCGCGGGATATGTAAGTCGACTGTTCACCCATGCGGAGAAGCCATTTGCATCTCCGCCCCTAAACTGAGGCTTGACATCCAAATCGGCGAAAGACACCCTCTCTTCATCGGAATTGACCGATGACTCCTCTGCCGGGGTATCCTCTTCGTCAATGATCAGAGCGTCGACCAGTCCTTTGTATTTCTCGCCATCAATATCAATGTCGCGAAGCATCCCTTTCACGACAACAATGTCACCTTCTTTGAGATCGATGGCAAGGAAACGATTCTCAGCACCGAGGTCCCTCTTCTGAAGCTGGACCGGGATGATGTAATCGTCCTGGTTGACGTAGAAGATGAGTTGCGACAAATCGTAAATCTTCATAAAGCTGGCCTTTATGCAGTAGGTGTCGTAATTCGACTTCTCCATCAACTCCTTGATGGGCGTGTACTTCTGGGGGCCTTGTCCAAAGCATAGAAAGGCCGATATCATTACGAGGATGATGGTTGAAACTGTTCTTTTCATATCTATTTGAGTAACGTTTTTAATTATTCGCGAAGGCTTGTTTTAATAACCTTTTCCATCTGTGATGTTTAGAGAAGCAAGTCAACGACAGGCACGGCCTTCTCGAGCAGGGAGAAGTCGAAGGGGACTTCCTCCATATCTTCTTCCACAAAGCATTTGTGGGAGTTGGTATTGTCGATGTATCCGATGACGTCTTCGCCATCCGACCGGAAAAAATCCAGTAGATCTTCAAAATCTTCTGGTTTCCGGGGCTGCTTCAAGATGATGAGATGCCGTCCGTCCGGAAGCTGATACAAAACCCCGTCTTCTTCCATATCAATCGTCTCCAGAAGGTCTTTGGCATCGGCATCGGAAACAACGATATATTGTCTGCAGGTTGAGTTCTTGAACCGACGGAGACGGGCAAACGCTTCCTTTCGAAGTTTCTCTTCTTCTTCGGCAATTATCTTCTTGACAGCCTGCTGCTCAAATGTGGCCCATATGGCGGTGGCGATGAGCGCTGCAATTTCCCCGAGAATGAGGAGAAAACACCCCTTTTGAGTGCTTGGAGGGTCAAATATCAAAAACATCCCACACACCCAGGCTATGGCTAACGGAACCAAACTGGAAGGAGGTCTTTTGCAACCTATATCGATAAGATAAGCCATGGCGAACACGGGGGCTAAATAATAAACCAATAATGCGCCTAATGTACTATCTTCGATCTTATGATAAATCAGCAAGCCCAATAGCTGAGGAATCAGCAACATGGGCACAAGCGCGATGAGTATCTTCAAGAAGCCTTTCATTCTCCCTCAAATCGATTTATCGATACAAAGATAATCAAATTTATTGAAAAACAATAAATCTTAATGAGAAATCAATAAAAGAAAGAACGGCTATTCTACCTTGTCGCTCTGGTTCTGCAGAGTGTATTTGACCTCGACGGTCGAATACGGAATTCCCGGCCGGAACGTCAGCTGCTCATGGACAATCCGCGCCTCGGACACCTGCAAGGGAATCGGATTCCCCGACTTGGTGACGGACGAAAACCGGATGACCGGGTCCCCATTGGCCCAAACGGCGACGGGGAGCAGCAGCAGGAGGAGAGATAATAACTTTGAGCGGATTTTGTTTACTGTTTTGCCCTGGGATATGGATGTTTTTGGAGGAACGCTTCTTTTCTTTCTTCCGGCAATTCGTCCGGCCCAACGGCGCCACCGTCAAACGTCAGCACAACCCTGTCATTGTAGGGGAAGAATCCTGCGCTGTCCACGGCTTCTTGATACTGTTCATCCGTCATCGGCGCGAGATAGATTCGATATCCGTACCCGAACCCATATCCAATGGTTTTATGGCAGATATCGCAGTAATCCGGGAAGGATGTGTCGATGGAACGACACCGACTCTTTCTCAACAAGTCCCTGATGGTCTCTACCTCCTCCTCATCCAGTCCGACGTCTTCGGTCGCGGACCCGTACACATCCACCAATGCAGATTCTCCCTCGTCCAAGGCAGATCGGGTGTATGCAATCAATTCGTCCAGCGCCTCTTTCTTTTGCTCATAATGCTTCACCAACTTCTCCGGATTGCACTCCCAGGCGGGAATTCTGACTGCCACCAGAAAGATCACAGCCAGCACATACAAGGCAGACAGAGAGACAATCAGCTTTTTATGGAGTCCGCCTATCGCGACGCTGCGAATCACGACGATAACCGCCCATACGACCAGCGCGAACACAACTATCGACGTAAGACGGAGAAACTGGTAGCCCCACCACGCATCCAGATAAAAGACCAACAGGATGGGCAGCAGGAGCAAAAACGGTATATAATGCCACCAGCAGTATTTCCGTGAAGCCATATCAGACGTATAACATTGCGGGAAACAGCATCGCAATAGTTATACCATTTCGACCGTTTTTTGACTTAATTAACTCAAAGTTACCGCAGTCTCTCGAAATAAACAAGGAAAACTCCGAAATTTTTTCGTTTCTCTTTTGCGCTTCAGTTTTGAATGCCTATCTTTATGACACCAAGAATTATCAACATGAAGAAATTGTTAGCCATACTCTTTCTCGTCGCCTTAGGGTTGGTCCCGTGGACGGGATATGCACAGGAAGCCGTTGATTTAGGTCTGAGTGTCAAATGGGCGACCTGCAACGTTGGCGCGTCGTCGCCTACCGACTATGGCGGTCTTTATGCTTGGGGGGAAGTTGAGGAAAAGGAAGAGTGTTTTTGGCATGGCTATAAGTGGTGTGGCAAAAAATTAAATGATTCTCTGTCAGAATCTGAACGTTTTTCTTTTCTTATTCTCCATGACGAGATTGACCTTGCTGACCTCACGAAGTATTGCGAATCGGACGGAAAAACCCGCCTTGATTATTCTGACGATGTCGCCCGTCGGAAATGGGGGAAGAAATGGAGGATTCCTACCGACGAGGAATGGACTGAACTCAGGGAGAATTGCACTTGGGAATGGAGAGGAAATGGCTACAAAGTGATCAGCAATAAGAATGGTAATTCCATATTCCTTCCCGCCGCAGGTATGAGGGATTTAGATTGGCTTCGGATACAAGCCCCAGAGCACGGGTGGTACTGGTCTTCGTCCCTAGATACGGAGAATCCGAAAAAGGCGTGGCAGGTAAGCATCGGCTTGGAAGGCGAGTGCCATTACGCTTGGGTGTGGCTCCCTGGTACCGAAAAGGTGGAAAGGTGCAGCGGAGACCGCTACTTCGGGTGCTCCATCCGTCCCGTCACGGAATAGGGGTTTTTGCCGTCGAATGGAAATGCCGTTCAATCAAGCTTTTACGCATTATTGCCTGGGTAAATTTGACGGGGTAATATTGTGTAATTAATTAGTAGTCAGTCAATTCCATTTCACGCTCTGCGTGAGCCAAGGCACAAACAAAAAACGCCCCGCATTGCTGCGAGGCGTTTGGAGCGGAAAACGAGACTCGAACTCGCGACCCCGACCTTGGCAAGGTCGTGCTCTACCAACTGAGCTATTTCCGCAGTATGTCAAAGACCGTTTTTCGTTGAACGGGACTGCAAAGATACGGCAAAAATCTGAATCTCCAAATTTTTTTAAGAATTTTTTAGATTCCGGGTCAAGCCCGGAATGACAAGGGTCCCGAAAAACAAACAGGGCCGGGATTTTGCCCCGGCCCCAGTTGGATGAATTGGTTGGTTTAACCGATATACTTCGCGATCAGGCGGACCAGGAGGTCGTTGAGGGCTTCGACCTGGAAGTCGCCGACGGAAGCTTCGATGTGGTCGCCGCCGACGCCGCTGTCGTCCGTGAGGAAGACGTAGGTGCCGCCGGAGAGGATGGAGAAGTAGCGGCACATGAATTCGCACTCCTTGGTGGGGGAAGAGCAGAAGACGGGGATAATCTTGATTCCGTACTTCGCATAGCTCTCGATGGAGCGCTGGAGGCTTTCGATGACACCCTGGTGGTCCTGGTGGGCGGGAGCGTCTAGGACAAGGAAGGCGATGCGGGCACGGGCCGATGCGTTCCAGTCGAGGTTCTGCAGGCCGGTCTCGAGAGCGGTGTGGACAGCTTCGGGATGGTCGCCGCCGCCGCGGGCGTTCTGCATCGCGATATACTGGATGGTCTGGCGGTAGTCGTCCGTGAACTGGGAGTACTTGGTCACGTAATCGTCGCCTTCGTCCCGATAGAAGACGGTGCCGGTACGGAGTTCGATGTCACCCTGCCCGCCCTTGACGCGGTCCAGGATGTTCATGAGGTCCTTCTTGAGGAAAGCGATTTCGTCGCCCATCGACCCGGTCGCGTCCACGATGAAGGCGATATCGGCCTTCTTCGCGGGCTCCTTGGCACCGGTGATCTGGTAGAAGTTGACATCGGCCTCTTCCTGCTGGACATCCCAGGCGGTCACTTTCGGGGTGCCGGGCTGCGGGACACCGTTGATGACCAGGGTGATGTCCTCCGAGCCGGCCTGCGCATGGAACGGGTCGATCCAGAGGGAGGCCTCGCCGAGGTTGTCGGTGCGGGTGCTCCAGATGGTCTTCTGGCCCTGCTCCAGGGTCACCGGGACGTTGGGCAGCCGCTTTCCGGCGGCGTCCGCCACGCGGACCGCCACCCGGCGCGAGGTGTAGAAGCCCCAGTATTCCGACATGCCATAGAAGGTATTCGAGGTCATCAGGTTGCTCCAGAAGTCCCAGTGGTCCAGGTCGTTCCATTCGCCGGCCGTCAGGACGCCGGCGCGGCCGCCGGGATAACCGAACTGTCCGCCCCATGCGGCTTCGGACTTGGAGTGGGAGTCGTCAATGAGAGAAAAACCGCCGCCAAAATCGGCTTTTGAGCAAGAGAATACGCTCGCAAGAGCTATCAAAAAGAAGACTGCTTTTTTCATTTTTTTCCGATTTAAACCACTTATTAAACCCGTTTTTGGTCCGAACCTTGCATCAGTGCAAACGAAAAAATTTGCTCAAAAGCGAAAAAAACAATAATTTTGACAAGATTAATAGCGCAATAACCTCTTTAAACTATTGTCAAATATGAAGAAATTTGTTCTGATGTTCCTTTGCGGAACCATGATTTTGTCCGGTTGCGGCATGTCCAATACCGGCAAGGGCTCCCTCATCGGCTCCGGCGCCGGCGCCGCCATTGGCGCAGGCCTCGGTTATCTGATTGGTAAGGACGGCAAGGGCGCTGCCATCGGCGCCGCCATCGGTACCGCCGTGGGCGGTGGCACTGGTGCCATCATCGGCAACAAGATGGACAAGAAGGCCGAAGAACTGGCCGCCCTCGAGAACGCTCAGGTCGAGACCGTCGAAGATGTCAACGGCCTCAAGGCCATCAAGGTCACCTTCGACAGCGGTATCCTCTTCGACTTCAACAAGGCTACCCTCAAGGCTGACGCCAAGAGAAATCTCGACAAATTCGCAGCCGAAATGTCTGACATGCCCGACACCGATATCACCGTCCTGGGCCACACCGACAACGTCGGTACCGCCGAGGCCAACCAGAAGGTGTCCGACAACCGCGCCAAGGCCGTGTCCAACTACCTCCAGGGTAAGGGCATCGCTGCCAGCCGCATCATCGCCGAGGGTCATTCCTTCAACGACCCGGTCGCTGACAACAGCACCGCCGAGGGCCGCGCTCAGAACCGCCGCGTCGAGATCTTCATCTCCGCTAACGAGAACATGATCAAGGCCGCCGAGAACGGCACGCTCCAGTAGTCGTTCATTAACTGACAAAAAGAATCCCGGACCATTTGGATCCGGGATTTTTTTATGCTTGCTGCTCAGTTTCGGGTTTGTCGTTGAGGAAGGGGAAGGCCTCGCCTTTGACCAGCCAGGCGAACCCGAACAGGTGCAGGAGGAGGATCTCCACGATCATGACCGTCCAGCCCGGGGCGCCGAGGAACTTGGCG
>Ga0265300_10003275_pt1 | contig 13380 bp, 12 predicted proteins | sample AusTroGonzalo_MG_FD_193482 | JGI IMG/M metagenome (GOLD analysis project Ga0265300, IMG submission 193482) | Bovine rumen microbial communities from tropical cattle in Woodstock, Queensland, Australia - Gonzalo_03 | ecosystem: Host-associated > Mammals > Digestive system > Stomach > Rumen ... | reverse complement strand
GCCGCAGCGAAGCGTGTGAAGTTCGTTCGCGACAAGTACCCGCTCAATGCCAGCGACGAGTACATGAAGGAGACCACGGGCATCGACCAGATGGTGCAGGAGATGGAGACCAGCTGCATGGCTGACCTCACGCTGCTGGGTCTGGACGAGTGGCTCGCCGACCTGAAGGCGAAGAACGAGGCATTCCTCGCCAAGATGAACGAGCGCACCGAGGAGCAGTCGGGCATGCAGAAGGGCATCGTGCGCGACACCCGCCTGCAGGCTGAAGCTGCCTACCGCGACGTGGTGAAGCTCATCAACGCCATGGCCATCTGCGAGGTGCCTGCAGGTCTGGACTTCAATGCGCCCATCGACCGCCTCAATGCCGAAATCGAGCACTACAAGCAGATTATTGCCCGCAAGGGTGGCGGCTCTGGGTCAAGCTCTTCTAATCAGAATAATCAGAGTAATCAGAATAATCAGAATAATTCGGAGAACTCTGAGAACTCCGGGAACTCTGGTGAGAACAATGGCGGCGACAACGGTGGCGGTCTGCCATCCGACCCCGGCGGCGAAGTGGGTGACAACACTGGTGACAATGGTGGCGGTGGACTGCCATCCGACCCTGGCGGCGAAGTAGGTGACAACACCGGCGGTGGTGGACTGCCATCCGAAGGAGGAGAGGGGTGAGAAAGTTGAAAATTGAAAGTTGAAAATTGAAAATTGAAAGTTACTTTGAGATGTTAAATGTAAAATGTTAAATGTTAGATGTGAGAGGGGAACTAACCGGAAGGCTCTCCCCATAGAGGGGGAGATGTCTGCAAGACAGAGAGGGTCTTAACATTCCTCATACCTCTTACCTCACACCTCACACCTCACACCTCAAAATCAAGGAGCACCCGAATCATCGAGTGCTCCTTTTTTTGTTTTAGAGATTGCCGCGCTCCTTGTCGAGGTAGTACTTGTAGGTGCCGACTGTGAGCTCGTCGCAGGCGGCTTCGTCGCAGACCACGATGGCGTGTGGGTGCATCTGGAGCATGGAAGAGGTCCACTTGTGGCTGATGTCGCCGTCGATGCAGTGCTTGAGGGCACGTGCCTTGTTGTGGCCGGAGCATACGAGGAGCACTTCCTTGGCGTCCATCACGGTGCCGATGCCGACAGTCAGCGCCTGCTTGGGCACGAGGCTGAGGTCGTTGTCGAAGAAGCGGCTGTTGGCGTGGATGGTGTCGGTGGTCAATGTCTTGATGCGGGTGCGAGAAGACAAGGAAGAACCTGGCTCGTTGAAGGCAAGGTGTCCGTCGGGACCGATGCCGCCCATGAAGAGGTCAACGCCGCCTGCCTTGGCAATGGCTTCCTCATACTGGTTGCACTCGGCGATGAGGTCGGGAGCGTTGCCGTTGAGGATGTGCACGTTCTCAGGCTTGATGTCGATGTGCTTGAAGAAGTTGTTCCACATGAAGGAGTGGTAGCTCTCGGGATGGTCCTCGGGGAGCTTCACATACTCGTCCATGTTGAACGTGATGACGTTCTGGAAAAAAATCTTTCCGGCGCTGCACATGTCGATGAGGTTGCGGTACAGACCGAGGGGCGATGAGCCTGTGGGGCATCCGAGCACGAATGGCTTCTCGGGTGTCGGGTTGGCCTGGATGATGCGGTTTGCCACGTAGTTGGCAGCCCACTTGGAGAGGGCCTCGTAATCAGGTTCAATAATTACTCTCATAATTTTGTTGGTTTTTAAGTTAATATTTGGGTTGATGATAATGGCTATGGAGTTTTTATTCCTTGAGTGGGTTCCAGCCCTGAGCCTTCAACTCGAACTCGGCACCATCTCTGGTAATGAGTGCACAACCGAGGCTCTCCTTGGTGATGTGGCCGATGAGCTTGACGCCCTCCATCTGCTCGACCTTCTCATGGTCGGCAATGGGGACGGTGAAGAGGAGCTCGTAGTCTTCGCCTCCGTTGAGGGCGGCGGTGGTGAGGTTCATGTTGAGCTCTTCGGCCATGACGGCGGTCTGGTAGTCGATGGGGATGCGCTCTTCGTAGATGCGGCATCCGCAGTGGCTCTGGGTGCAGATGTGGAGAATCTCGGAGGAGAGCCCGTCGCTGATGTCCATCATGGCGGTGGGCTGGATGCCTGCCTCGCGGAGCCGCACGATGATGTCGCGCCGTGCCTCGGGCTTCATCTGACGCTCGAGAAGGTATTCCCTGCCGCTGAAGTCGGGCTGGGAAATCGCCATGCGCTCGGCGTCGGTCTTGGCGGTCTCAATCTGCTTGTAATAGACTTCCTTTTCGCGCTCGAGGAGCTGGAATCCCATGTAGGCAGCGCCGAGGTCGCCGCTCACGCAGATGAGGTCGGTCTCCTTGGCGCCGTTGCGGAAGATGGCCTTGCCGTGCTCCACTTCGCCGATGGCGGTGATGGAGATGGCGAGTCCGGTACGGGAACTGGTGGTGTCGCCGCCCACGATATCTACCTGATGCTCTTCGCATGCCAGGCGGAGTCCGTCGTAGAAATCTTCCATGTCCTCAATGCTGAAACGCTTGCTCAGGGCGAGGCTGACGGTGATCTGCTTGGGCATGCCGCCCATGGCGTAGATGTCGGAGAGGTTGACCATGGCGGACTTGTAGCCGAGATGCTTCATGGGCATGTAAGTGAGGTCAAAATGCACGCCCTCCATGAGCAGGTCGGTGGTGACGAGGATGTCCTTGTCGTCGCCATATTTGAGCACCGCACAGTCGTCGCCCACGCCGTAGTGGGTCTCGGGGTTCTTCAGTTCGATGCTTTTGGTGAGATGGTCGATGAGACCGAATTCACCGAGTGTTGCTATTTCTGTTGCCATTGATTGCTGGGTTTTTATCGATTCAACACGCTGTTGCGCATATTCTTTTGTACATAACTCTGGATGATCTCGTCGAATTCCTCCTGCCGCTCGTCGATGAACTCCACCTCGATGGGGATGACCTTCACGTTGTCGAGTCCGTGCAGACGGGTGGCGTCCTTCTCGGTGGTGAGGATGGTGCGTCCCGCAGCCCGTGTGCGGATGGCGTCGATGTCTGTCTGGGTGAAGTGGTGATGGTCGGGGAAACTCATCACTTCGAACTTCGGCACAATCTTTTGGAGGTCGTACACCATCTGCCGGGGCGATGCGATGCCCGTGACGAGCAACGGATTCTCGCCGAGGCTCTCGATCTTGTCGGGGTATCGGTAGGCGGTGTAATAGACGTTCTGCCAGTTCTCGATATCAAGACTCCGCTCAATGCCCCGCCGATCCATCGGGGTGATGTCGTGCGGACATTTCGTGATGACGATGATGTCGGCGCGGTGCAATCCGGAGGGATTCTCGCGGAGACGTCCTGCCGGCAGGAGCTGGTCGAGATGGATGAGGCGGTGGTAGTCTATGAGCAGGATGTTGAGCCCTGCCTTCACGTAACGGTGCTGGTAGGCATCGTCGAGAATGACCACGTCGGTCTGCGGCTTCACCGTGTTCTGCATCAGCTGCTCAATCCCGTGACAGCGGTCTCTGTCCACCGCCATGTGAATCTTCGGGAACTTATGCTTCATCTGGTAAGGCTCGTCGCCAATCATCTTCATCGGCGTCTCGTCCGTCGCCAGCACATAGCCCTTTGACTTCCGCTTGTAGCCCCGGCTCAGCACCGCCACCTGATACTTGGGGGAAAGCAGGCGGATGAGGTATTCCGTATGCGGCGTCTTGCCCGTGCCTCCCACCGTGATGTTCCCCACGCAGATGACAGGCAAAGGAAAGGTTCTGGATTTGAGCACACCAACATCAAACATCAGGTTCCTGATGCAAACCACCAGCCCGTAGAGCCAAGCGAATGGCATGAGCCAATAGTTGATTTTGATGTGGTCGCCTTCCATTTTGGTTGAGTGTTTAGCGTTTACTTCTTTCCTGCTATGCGTCCTGCCAAACTGAGATCAACGAAATACGTCTCAAACTCGCAGGCGGCTAAAAGCCATGCGCCTGTTCCGAAAGGAGCTTGCGATTGGGCATTGACGGTCTTGGTCGGGTCGGGTTTCTCACCGATGGGCTGCACGTAACCGATGCTGCCGTCGGGTTGGAGCGCCACTTCGGAGAGATATTTCCATGCCTTCTTGATGACGAATTGATATTTCTCCCGAGGGAGAATTCCATTGTTCACGCCCCAAAGAAGTCCGTAGGTGAAGAATGCGGTGCCGGAGGTTTCGTAGCCTGGGGCATCGTCGGGACAGAGCATAGAGCGTGTCCAATGTCCTTCGGGCTGTTGGCATCGAGCCACTCCTTCTGCCAATTTCTTGAAGCGGTCGATGTAGAATGGGCGATATTTGCAATCTCGTGGCAGGTCTTCCAGCACTTGTGCCAAACCTGCCAGCACCCATCCGTCGCCACGTGCCCAGAAGGATTTACCGTCGTTGCAGGCGGTCTTCACTTTCGGATAGACATATTTTCCGTCGCGATAATAGAGTTGTGCCTCGGTGTCGAAGAGCAGGCTGTCCGTCCACTTGAAGCATTCGTATTGCTTGTCGAGTAGTTTCTGGTCGTGAGTGACGGTGTATAGCTTTGAGAAGATGGGCAATCCCATGTAAAGGGCGTCCGACCACCACCAGTAATCCTTCTCCTTAGTGGATGCCTGATAGCACATCACATCCAATGCCCGTTCGATACGCTCAGCACGATGTTCCAGTTTGTAGAGGTCGATATATACTTGGAAGCAGATTTGCCAGTCGGCAAACAACACATGATCCATTCCCTCGCCGTAGGTCTTGTACTGCCACTTGCTCTTGTCCGTCTGCGTGGCACCCTGCCAATGATTGTATTCAGCCCATTCGAGTGCATAGTCGAGGTATCGCTTTGTGCCGAACCGCTGATAGACTTTCTGGTTGGCAGTGAAATAAGCGGCGTTGTCCCAGAATGCGCGGCATTTGGGTGAGTTATGGCTCTGCCAATAGTCGTTCACCTTCTTGATGGTGTTGGTGACATCGATGGAGAGTTGCGTTCCTGTATTGCGTCTCTCATCAAATGGAGAGAAAAAAGGTAAGGACTGTGCCGCAACAGTCTGCATGACTACAAGTCCGAGGATGAGTATTGATAATTTCTTCATAGGTTATACTATATAATGTGTTAGTTAGTTACTGGTTTCAGTCCCATCTTCTTGGCCTCCTCGATGAGCAGCGCCTCTGCGGGCTCGTACTCGTTGGGAATTTTTCCGTCGAGGATGGCATCCTTAATGAGGTTCTTTAACACGCCGACTTCCTTGCTGGGTTGCAGACCGAACATCTCCATGATATCCTCGCCGCTGATGGGTGGTTGGAAGTTGCGGATGCGGTCTTTCTCCTCAATCTCCACGAGTTTCGTGCGGACGGTGATATAGTTGTCGGCGAATTTCTTCTTCTTCAAATCATTCTTGGAAGTGATGTCTGCCGTACAAAGCAACATCAGGTCGTCAATATCATCGCCTGCATCAAAAAGAAGTCGTCTGACTGCACTATCGGTTACTTCCGAGTCGGCGATGGCAATCGGACGCATGTGCATCTGCACCAACTTCTGTACGAACTTCATCTTCTCGTTCATCGGGAGTTTCATCTTTCGGAAGATGCTCGGTATCATCTTTTCGCCAATGTCATTATGGTTGTGGAAGGTCCAACCCAAGAGCGGGTCGAAGCGCTTCGATTTGGGTTTGCCGATGTCGTGGAGCAGTGCTGCCCAGCGAATCCAGAGTACATGATCCTTGGGCGAATCCCACGAGCCGTTTCCTTCGCCGATGCTGTTGAAGTCAGCGGTAGTCTTTGCCACATTGTCGAGCACCTCGAGCGTGTGGTAGAAATTGTCCTTGTGCGCCTTGCCGTCCTTGGTCTCCACACCTTGCAGCAGCGCCAGTTCGGGGAAAATGAGGGGCAGGAGTCCACAGCGCTCCAGTTCCACAAATCCTTTGGATGGAGTGGGGGAGAGAAGGATTTTGTTCAGCTCATCGGCGATGCGCTCGGCGGAGATAATCTTGATGCGCTCCTTGTTACGACCCAGTGCCTCGAAAGTTTCCTCCTCGATGTGGAAACCGAGCTGGGTGGCGAAACGAATGCAACGCATCATGCGGAGCGGGTCGTCACTGAAAGTGATGTCGGGGTCGAGCGGCGTGGCAATGGTCTTGTCCTCCAAATCGGCAAGTCCGTCGAAGGGATCCACGAGTTCGCCGAAGCGGTTTTTGTTCAAACAGAGTGCCATCGCATTGATGGTGAAATCGCGGCGGTTCTGGTCTTCCTCCAATGTGCCGTCCTCTGTGACAGGCTTACGGGAATCGCGGTCGTAACTCTCTTTTCTCGCACCGACAAACTCAATCTCCAGACTCTTGTGCTTGAGTTGCGCTGTGCCGAAGTTCTTGTAGATGGCGATGTGCGCCTTTTTACCCAATTTGTGCCGCAGTGCTTCCGCGATGGCGATGCCCGGACGCTTCGTCTGTTTCGTCTCGTCCACCACCACGATGTCAATGTCGCTCGACGGGCGTTCCAGATAGAGATCCCTCACCCATCCGCCGATGACGTAACAGTCCAATCCCAACTCCTCTGCCGTCTCTGAGATGAGGCGGAAGAAGGGATGGTCCAGCTGTTTGAGTATGTCGTCGTGAGTGAGGAGGCGCATCGTTCTCTTTCTCTCTATTTATAATATAATGTGTGGTTTACTCTTCCGCTTCGTCGTCGTATTCGTTGTGGACACTCTGCTCGGTCATGACGAACTTGCCGTCTTTCCATGCATAGACCTCATGATAGAAATCACCCACAGCGGTCATCCATTCGCTGACGAGAACTTTCTTCTCCTTGTCGACAGTGATGTTGTTGACATCCTCCAGTCCTTTGGCCTGTGTGAATTTCCCCGTGCTGTCGTCCCAGATGAAGGCGGCGTAGCACATCAGGGGGTAGAGTCCCGGATTGACACCGAAGTCACCCAACGTGACAAGTAGGTCGGGGGTGCCGTCGAAGTTCAAATCAGGCTCCTCGATTTCGCCTGAATCGCCCAAATACTCTTCGTCCTTTGGCCAGTTGAACTCGCAAGTGAACTTCTGCGGCTCTTGGCAAGAATTGATGGTGAGTATCAGCGCATCACACTGTCCTTCGGCATCCTTGCGAAAAGATGTGGAGAACGTACAGGTTTCGCGGATGGAGGGTTCGCCAGCGGTCTGTGCCGCCTCTTGTGCCACAGACGTAGAGTCGTCCGACTCATTGGTTGCCGTACCGGCGAGCTTGTTGCTGCATGCCATTGCCAGCCCTGCCATCATCATCAAAAATATCTTCTTCATGAGCTATTGTGTTTTTACTGATAATCAAATGTGCTCTTGCCGTTCACGTCGATGAAACCGGGCTTGCCGTTCTTCAACACAGCGGCGAGGCCTTCGGAGAAATGGTCAGGACAGTGGTACTCGCAAGGGATGACGAGCTTACCGGTGGTGTCGATGAAACCATGGTGGTTGCCGTCCCATACCCGGGCTCGGCCTTCGTGGAAGGGGCTCGCATCCTTATACTCGTTTTCCTCGAACTTGATGACCATCTTGCCCGTCTTGTCGATGTAGCCGATGGGGGTGCCCCAATGGTGTATCATGGCGAGGCCTTCGCTGAAGTCGCGGCCTGACACGCCCTGATCCAGAGTGATGACCATCTTGCCGGTTTTGTCGATGTAGCCCCAGCGGTCCTGCTCGTTGTCAAAGACGGATGCAAGACCCTCGCTGAAAGAGAAGGCTGTCATAAATTCCTTGGCGAATGCTCGTTTGCCGGTTTTGTCGATGAAGCCTTGGCGTTCGGTCGTCGGATCTACCACAACGAGGGCGAGGCCTTCGTGGAAACTATTTGGATTTTCTTCGGCTCTTGACTCGTACTGGTGTGGAATGACCAGTTCGCCCTTTGTGTTGATGAATCCCCAGAGCCCGTTTTCAGCTACAAGCGCCATGCCGTCGCTGAAAGGTTCTGCCCATTCCCACATCTTGCCGCCGAATGCTCGCTTACCCTCCTTGTCGATAAAGTAATACTTATCGTTGTCGCTGCTGTACTTGCAAGCAAATCCGTCGTTGAATTGGCTCGGACCACCATCGTGCGTCTCGAACAGCTTCTTGCCGTCCCTGTCGAAGTAGCACCACAAATCCTCAGAATTCTTGCAGCAGCAGAGGATGCCATCCGAGTAGCGGAACACAGAGTAGTTGTACTCAAACTCAAAGGGGATGATCACGTTGCCTTTTTTGTCGATGACGCCCAGTTTCTCATCCTTATTCTCTACCGAAGCTCTTCCCTCGCTGAATCCGAATACGGTTTCCGCACCGTCAATGGCTTTGGCCAGTGCCTCCAGATCGTAAGCCTGTTCAGGTGCTGTCTGTTCAGCCACAGCGGTGCTGTCGGTCTCGCTGTCGCCCGATTGTTTGTTTCCGTTGCATGCCGTGAGTGCCACCAGCGTTGTCACGACTAAGAGGTGAATCTTTTTCATCTTGTCAATAGGTTTAGTTATCGGTTGCAAAGATACAAAATAATCTGTATTCCCCAAAACTTTTTGGAACTATCACCGTATTTTTTGATTGAGATTTTGGTGCTTTAGCCTGAATGTTCTAACTTTGCAAGCGAATTATAAATCTATATGATGGGAAAGTTTTGGTTATATCTCTTTTTCTTTGGTGCGGTGGTGTTGCTGTCGTGTGAGGAACGGAAAACCAATCGTGCCGACGAGTTTCGTCAGACTGTCGAGCGCAATGACTCTGTTGAACTGGTCAGTGCACGTTTGGCAGCAGAGGAGGCTGGTCGTGATGTCCAGCGCCTGCAGCAGCTGGTGGATGCATACAAGAAGAGATTCGTCTTCGAGAAGGTGGAGAAGTATCAGACCCAGGGCTACTGGGTGTTGCCCGCCTACAAGGGGAGCAAGGAGCGCTTCACGTTCTTCCCAGAAGTGGAGGAGAGCGGCAAATTGTTGCTCGTCAGTATTGATAAGCAGAGAAGGTACTCGTTTACAGAGGTGGACTTGAGCAATGAGGACTACACGGCGCTTTTGCCCCAAGGTCTTACGAAGAAGCAACTCGACGATGTCGGTGAGTGCTACGTTTTCGCCAAGACCATGAACCATCTCGATGAAGCCCAGAAACGTCAGGAGAAGATGGCGTTGAAGGTGCGGTTCTTTGAGGAGAAAAAACGGAAGAGGGAAAAATGATTCAACCTATATACATTAAAAATTATGAAGATTCTTTTTAGCAAACATGTGCTGCTGGCCTGCGCCTTTGTGTTTGGCGTGTGTTTGTCGGTCAGCGCTCAAGAGGATGAGTATGACTATTCATTTCCCGTGAAGTATCAGGGGCAGCGTCCGACAATTTCGGATTTCGTGACGGCCATCCTCTCTCAAGAGGAACTGGGCGAATTGCTCGGTAGCATCAGCGAGCAATGGAAACTGCATCGGCAGGGAAAGAAAACGGAGGGCGAGTTCACGGTCAATACCAAGAACGGCTACATCCGCTATGACTCCCGTTACGCCGATGAGGACGGTCGTGAGGAAGCCACGACGGAGTTCTGCTACTGGAATTGTAGCGACAATCGACACAAACTTGTGGCTGTGAACCACTTCCTTTATGTGAATGGCCGTGTCGTCTTCACGGAGCACTCGGGTCTGATGCTCTATATGTACGATTCGCAGACTCGCCGCATGACGAATACGTATCCAAACGCCGTGGGTCTGGAACATAGTCTGGATGGCCCGACCACGTTCTCGTTGCCCATCACGGGCAAGGACATCATCGCCACGGTTCATCCTGATGACGATGATCCGAACGGCGTGGAGAAGGTCGTGGAGTTCCTTTGGGATGGCATGCAATTCCATCAGGAAAAGTCGCTCATCGAGGCACAGAATATGAATGATGAGTACGACGTGAGCCTCCGCATTGTGGACGCTGATGGCGAGAGTCCTGGTTACGAGGCCATTTTCAGACTGAATGGGAAGGCGGCTCAAGTGCTCGAAGCACGTGTGGAAGACCGTCCGAGCGATATGGAAAAGTTTGGCAATGTCATCATGGAAGATGTGAACTTCGACGGATATGGTGATTTGCTCATCTGCCTCGGTGGACAGAAGGTGTCGGACCAGACTTTCATGCATTATGACGCATGGATTGCCACTCCTGCCGACGGAACCGTCAAGTTTACTCGCTACAAGAATTTCCGCGGCGTCGCCAATGCCGAGGTGGATACGGAGAACAAGCGCATCCTCAGCCACTACCTCGTCCGCGACGGCGTCACCTACAACTACACCGCCCATCGTTGGAAAAATGGCATGCTGATGGTGGACGGCCAGTCATGGAACGAGAAAAAGAAGTTGATGGTGAAATAAGAAGACTTCCTTTTCACTACACCGCTTTGCTGTAGATTGGAAGAATTTATATCGAATTCACTTCGGTTTATACACATAGATTATATAAGGAAAGCGGGATGCACTCGATTGAATGCATCCCGCTTTTATTGATTCCCACTCCGCATGGCCTTCCTCCTCATGACGAGGGAGGGTCGGGGAGAGGATCTTTGTCTTACTCTGCGCGGAGAGTGAAACGCTTGAAGTCTGTAACGGTCAAGTCCTTGTCGATGCCCTTGAGATACTGAGCAACAGAAATCTTGTTGTCATCGATGTAAGCCTGTTCGAGGAGGCAGTTCTCCTTGTAGAACTTAGCCACCATACCCTTGGCGATGTTCTCGATCATCTGCTCCTTCAAGTTAGCCTCAGCCTCCTTGGCAACAGTAGTCTTGATTTCGCGAGCCTTGGCAGCCTCTTCTGGAGTGATCCAACCCTTAGCTGTGTTGGACTCGATGTGATCCTCAGAGTCAACGTGAGCAGGATTGATGCCGGCCTTCTTGAGTGCATTCTCAACAGCCTTGCCAATTTGGTTCTGCTTAGCCTTGTCAACTGCGTTGCGAGTCTCAGCGTCCTTCACATCCTGTGGAACAGAATCAGCGTCGAGTGCGATAGGAGACATAGCTGCAACCTGCATAGCTACGCCCTTACCAGCCTTTTCGAAGCCCTTCTTGTTCAGCACTACGAGAGCGCAAAGGAAGTTCTGGTTCATGTGGTTGTAAGCAACGATATCCTCACCTTCCACATAGTTGAAGCCGTCGAGCTCCATCTTCTCGCCAGTCACACCAGAACGGTTGGTGATAGCGTCCTTGATGTTCTCGCCGTCGATGGTCAAGGCGTTCACCTCGTCCATGCTCTTGCACTTGTTTGCCACAACTGCATCGATGATCTTAGTGGCCAATGCTACGAAGTCAGCATTCTTAGCCACGAAGTCAGTTTCGCACTTCAGCGCAATCATTGCACCGTAGTTGCCGTCCACCTTTGCAAGCACGCAACCTTCAGCTGCGTCGCGGTCAGAACGCTTTGCAGCCACGAGCTGACCCTTCTTGCGAAGGATTTCCATAGCAGCCTCCATGTCGCCGTTGGCCTCAGTGAGCGCCTTCTTGCAGTCCATGAGACCTGCCTGAGTCTTCTTACGAAGCTCGTTGATTTCCTGTATGGTAATTGCCATAATATTTTTAGAATTTAAGAGTTGAAGAATTGAAAAATTGAAATTGCCATACGGCTTGTAACATCTGCGTTAGCAAAGACTTCAATTCTTCAATTCTTTAATTTTCAATTTTATTAATTATTCTGCTGCAGGAGCTTCAGTCTCTTCGGCCTCTTCAGCTACTTCCTCTTCAACATCCTCTGCTACAGGCACATTGCCTTCATTCTTCTCGGCATTGGCTTCCTGGTCAGCCTTCTCTACCTTGCGCTCTTCGATACCTTCGTTGATGGCACCGCAAACAACGCCAAGGATGAGTTCGATAGACTTGGTTGCGTCGTCGTTAGCTGGAATCACGAAGTCGATGTTGCGTGGGTCAGAGTTCGTATCAACGATAGCGAACACTGGGATGCCCAGACGGTTAGCCTCGCTCACTGCGATGTGCTCCTTCATCACGTCAACCACGAAGAGGGCTGAAGGAAGACGAGTCAGGTCAGCGATAGAACCGAGGTTCTTCTCCAACTTGGCACGCTTGCGGCGAATCTGGAGGTTCTCACGCTTAGAAAGTTTATCGTATGTACCATCGCTCAAGAGTTTGTCGATGTTAGCCATCTTCTTCACAGCCTTGCGGATGGTTGGGAAGTTGGTCAACATACCTCCAGGCCAGCGCTCAGTCACGTAAGGCATGCCTACTGATGCAGCCTTCTCTGCGATGATTTCCTGAGCCTGCTTCTTGGTGCCGACGAAGAGGATGCGCTTGCCGCTCTTTGCAATCTGCTTGAGAGCGTCAGCTGCTTGGTCGAGCTTTGCGACAGTCTTGTGAAGGTCGATGATGTGAATGCCATTGCGCTCCATGAAGATGTAAGGAGTCATAGCGGGGTTCCACTTGCGCTTGAGGTGACCGAAGTGGGCACCTGCTGCGAGAAGAGAATCAAAATCTGTTCTTGCCATAATAGTTTTGTTTGTTTACTTTCTTTTTGAGTTAATGTTTGTTTAACCAATCCCCAGGTCGCCCTGAATATGAGAGAGCCTGTGGATTTAGATACTAAACGATTATTGGATTTCCTAGTTTCACTAGTTCTTCTATCAAATTAACGCTTAGAGAACTGGAAGCGACGGCGTGCCTTTGGCTGACCAGGCTTCTTACGTTCAACAGCACGTGCATCACGTGTGATGAAGCCTTCGGCGCGAAGAGCCTTCTTGTCTTCTTCGTTGATCTTCACAAGTGCACGGGCGATGGCGAGGCGGAGTGCCTGGCTCTGACCTGTGTAACCGCCACCAGTGAGGTTAGCTTTGATGTCATACTTCTCAACAACACCGAGGAGGTTGAGGGGCTGCTTCACCACAAACTGGATGAGCTCTGATGGGAAATAATCAGCAAGTTCACGCTTGTTGATAGTGATTTTGCCAGTACCTTCTGTAAGGTACACGCGAGCAACGGCGCTCTTGCGGCGACCAATTGCGTGGATATATTCTACTGCCATATACCTTATACTTATTTGAGGGTGTTAATATCAAGTGTTACTGGCTTCTGAGCCTGCTTGTCGTGCTCAGCGCCTTCGAAAATGTAGAGGTTTTTCAGAACCTTGTTGCCGAGGATGCCCTTAGGGAGCATGCCCTTGACAGCGTGACGGAGCACTTTCTCGTATCCGTTGGGACGCTTGATCATCTCAGCATAAGTAGCCTTGTGCTGACCGCTTGGATAACCTGAGAAGGTGATGTACATCTTCTGAGACTCCTTTGCACCAGTAACTTTGATCTGGTTGGCATTAATTACGATTACATTGTCGCCACAGTCCATGTTGGGTGTGAAGACGGGTTTGTACTTACCGCGAAGTACCTGTGCTACTTTGGATGCGAAACGACCAAGAGTCTGTCCTGCGGCATCCACTACCACCCACTTCTTTT
>Ga0265300_10003271_pt1 | contig 13385 bp, 8 predicted proteins | sample AusTroGonzalo_MG_FD_193482 | JGI IMG/M metagenome (GOLD analysis project Ga0265300, IMG submission 193482) | Bovine rumen microbial communities from tropical cattle in Woodstock, Queensland, Australia - Gonzalo_03 | ecosystem: Host-associated > Mammals > Digestive system > Stomach > Rumen ... | reverse complement strand
CATTGGCAAATGGAACCGCCGCGAACTCTGCAATAGCAACAACATCCGCAGGTCTCGCGACATTCGGCGACTTCTCGCTTTTAAACGAAAAATTCGGCTTCGCCGATTTAGCGATGATGCTATTTACCGTTGGAGGGGCGTACTTCCTCGGCCCGGACGTGATTTCAAGAAACCTCGTCGCGAAAGATTCTACATCAGCACGTAAAGCAGTTGTCATCGGGAGTTTCGCCATCCTCGTCTTTAGCGTGGTCATCGTTTTGCTTGGCATGTGGGCCGCCACCTACGCCCCAAACGCAGCAGGATCCAGCGTGAATCCATTGTTCCGCCTCGCCTCCGGCGTGCTCCCGCTCCCGCTTGCAGCACTTTTGTCCGTCGGACTTTTGTCAGCACTGCTTTCGTCAGCGGATACGTGCCTCATCAATTCTGCCGCCATCTTCGGGAGCGACATCCTGAACACGCGCCGCATTTCTGTAGTGCGATTACTCGTTGTCGCTATCGGCATCATCGCGACTTACCTTGCGCTCCAAGGCAAAGACATCATTGGACTTTTGACGATGGCCTATTCCGTCTATACACCGGGAATCGTCGCTCCGCTCGCGGTCGCGATTATCGCCCACAAAAAATTCAACATCAAAAAATCGCTGTGGTACGCAGGCGTATGCGTTGGCGGCATCTTCGGACTCATTCCCGCCATTCTTGCTTCAACAGCAAAAATCGCAACACCCGCTTACCTCCCCCACATCGGAATTGCAGTCTCGCTCGTCTTTGCGCTTGTAAGCTTGAAGCGCAAGTAAAGCCTAACAGATTTCACACAACGAAAAAAGTTCCGCGCTTGCGGAACTTTTTAATTTCTAGAGATCCTTCGACTTCACACCTACGGTGCTCCGCTCAGGATGACACGGAGTCCGACACTGCATTCAGAATGACGTCAAAAAGAATGGTCCGTCAGCGTCATGCTGAGGACCATAGGGACAAAGCATCCTGTCACGTCTTGACCGTTATAAATGTCATCCCGACTTTATGCCGGGAACACCTTCGACGGGAGGCCATGCTTTTCATTAGTAAATGAATGCGCATTGAGGCCTCCCACCTTTGCTTCGACAAGCTCAGTACAGGCTTGGGAGGCCATGCTTTTCATTAGTAAATGAAAAGCATCTCGCGATACTTCGGTAGGGGCCAGAGTTCGTCGGAGACGAGCTTTTCGAGGCCATCGACTTCCTTGCGGAGGGCGGCGATGGCATCGACGATGCCCTCGTGGAGGCCATCCAGCGACTTTTCCATCACGTCAATCGCGGCAATCAAGCGGTTCATGCCTTCGCCAAGCGATTTTGCGTAACCGTCAAGACCCGGGAATCCTTGATTCAAAGCCATTTCGTTTGTCTTGAGGGCGTTGGAATAAGCTTCGATGACCTTCGGCAAGATGATGTTCTTTGCCATGTCGCGGGCGATTTCGCCTTCGATGTGAATACGCTTGTGATAATCTTCGCTGTTCACTTCGTAACGGGAAATCATTTCGGCACGGTTCATCACGCCATACTTTTCGAAGAGGGCGATGTTTTCTTCCTTCGTCAAAGCCTTGAGTGCTTCCATCGAAGTGCGGATGTTCGGGAGGCCGCGTTTTTCAGCTTCCTTCACCCAGTCTTCGGTGTAGCCGTTTCCGTTGTACAAAATGCGCTTGTGTTCCTTCACGATCTTTTGCAAAATCTTTTGCAAGCCCGTGTGGAAATTCTTGTCGTCCAACTTTTCGAGCTGTTCCGCAATCATGTCGAAAGCTTCGGCGACAATCGTATTCAGAACAACGTTTGGTTCGGAGCAGCTTTGGCTAGAGCCCGGTGCACGGAATTCAAACTTGTTGCCCGTGAATGCAAACGGCGAAGTTCTGTTGCGGTCCGTAGCGTCGCGTGGGAGCGGCGGCAGCATATCGGAGCCGAGCTTCATGGCCCCCGCTTGCTTGCTGGACTTGGGCACGCCTTGTTCAAGCTGTTCAATCACGTCGGTCAATTGGTCGCCGAGATAAATGGAGATAATCGCCGGAGGAGCTTCGTGAGCGCCAAGGCGGTGGTCGTTACCAGCGCCAGCGCAAGTCATACGGAGCAAATCCGCATGCGTATCGACCGCATACATGATGGCGCAAATCGCAGTGAGGAACACGGCATTTTGGTGCGGGTCCTTGCCCGGATTGAGCAAATTGCCCTTACCGTAAGAAAGGCTCCAGTTGTTGTGCTTGCCAGAACCGTTCACACCTGCAAACGGCTTTTCGTGCAACAAGCAAACGAGACCGTAACGGTCCGCCACGTTGCGGAGCGTTTCCATCACGAGCATGTTATGGTCACAAGCGAGGTTCACTTCTTCGAACAACGGAGCAAGTTCGAACTGGGCCGGAGCCACTTCGTTATGGCGTGTCTTTGCCGGGATGCCGAGCTTCCACAGTTCCTTTTCCACATCGTTCATAAAGTTCAAGATGCGGCTCGGGATACTGCCGAAGTAGTGGTCGTTCATTTGTTGGTGCTTTGCAGGAGTAGCACCGAAAATCGTGCGACCGGCTTGATACAAGTCCGGGCGTTGCAGATAAAATCTCTTGTCGATGAGGAAGTATTCCTGTTCGGCACCGAGCGTAACCGTTGTCTTTTTCGGACCGGCCTTGAAGCAGGTCATGAGGCGACGTGTAGACTTGGAGAGAGCTTGCAAACTGCGGAGGAGCGGAGTCTTCTTGTCGAGAGCTTCACCCGTGTAGCTGCAGAATGCCGTCGGGATGCAGAGCGTCGCACCATTGCCGTGGCGCTTGATAAATGCCGGGCTCGTCGGATCCCAAGCGGTATAGCCGCGGGCTTCAAACGTCGAGCGCAAACCGCCGCTCGGGAAACTCGATGCATCCGGTTCGCCGACAATCAAGTTCTTGCCGCTGAACGTCATGATGGCCTTGCCGCCAGACGGTTCAATAAAGCTGTCGTGCTTTTCGGCAGTAGAGCCTGTCAAAGGCTGGAACCAGTGCGTAAAGTGCGTTGCGCCGCGATCCATCGCCCAACGCTTCATGGCATGAGCCACATCGCCTGCGATGCTTGCGTCCAGAGCAACACCTTCGTCAATCGTCGCGAGAAGCTTTTCGCAAATATCCTTCGGGAGGTACGTGCGCATAGCATCGGCGTTGAAAACATCTTCGCCATAAAAATCGACATTCGCAGGAGCGGCAGGCATCACTGCGCTCACGGGAGCAGTTGCGATATCGTAGATGGCCTTGTTACGACTATTGTTCATGATTTACCAGTCTTTTTTAAAAGTTATTACTAGAAGCCGATGCGCAAATGCAAGTCATTCTGGAGCCGACAGGCGATAGAATCCATGAGATTTTTATGGATCCTATCAGTCACCTACGGTTCCTTCCAGGATGACATTACTAATTCGAGCAACAGTGCTTTTACTATTGACGCGATAAAATTAGCAACGAAAATCGTTCCTTGCACCACCCAAAATTGCCTATTTTTAGTGCGTTTTATTACATTTTTGTAAAAAAGATAAATAATATTACATTTTTGTAAAACGAGAGTGCAATTTATTACTATATTAAACATGTTCATCTCTCCTAGAGCTGCGTCGGGTCGCCTAAAAACGGCCTGACGCAGCAATAGAGTTTCCCCGATGTTGCAAAAACAAAATGGATATAGAAACCCTTGAAAGCACGACTTTCGAAGCTATAGTCGAAAAAATTCAAAAAGTTCGCAAGCGAGGCGAACTTCTTGAAAGCATTCAGGGCATTTTGAAACGAAACTTCAAATCCATCGAAATCGAACACCAAATCGAGTGCAAAAAAATCCGCGACATCATCGAAGGCATCCCAGGCGAACTCATCGGCAACACGCGTGAAATGCGTGACGTGAGCAAACTCGTACGCCAAATCGCCCCCACGAACGCGACAGTCCTTATCCGCGGCAAGGCGGGCACAGGCAAGGAATACGTTGCACGGAGCGTCCACGAACTTTCGGAACGCCGCAACAGTCCGTTTATCGCCCTCAACTGCGATGCATTAAGCGAAGGCACGAACTCTTTCGAAAGCGAACTTTTCGGCTTTGAACGCGGGGCATTCACGGGAGCCATCAACAGGCACATCGGCAAGGCCGAACAAGCGAACGGCGGAACGCTTTTTTTAGACGAAGTCGCAGACTTGTCGCTCACCGCGCAAATCAAGCTTTTGCAGTTTATTCAAGAACAAAAGTTCAGCCGTCTGGGCAGCAACATCGTCCAGCCTTCCAACGTGCGCCTTATCGCGTGCACCGGCAAGAATCTCGAAGCCATGATGCAGCAGGGCACGTTCCGCGAAGACCTTTACTACCGCTTGAACATTTTCCAGATTTCGCTCCCCGAGCTGATACAACGTAAAACTGATATTTTGCTTTTGGCCGACCATTTCATCGAAAAGATGAACTTGAAATACGGCAAGAAAATTTTGCGATTAAGCACGCCCGCCATCGACATGCTCATGAGTTACCACTGGCCGGGCAACGTCCGCGAGCTTGAAAACTGCATCGAGCACGCCTGCCTCGCCACCACTGACGTGTGCATCAACGCCTACGACTTGCCGCCCACGCTGCAAACCGACGTCACTTCGGGCACATCCGTACTCCCCGAAGGCAACAGCCCGCTTGCAACACTGATGGACAGCTACGAACGCGAAATCCTAAGCGAAGCGCTCCGCCGCCACGACGGCAACATGAGTGCCGCAGGCCGCGACCTTTCCGTCAGCCCACGCATGATGCTATACAAAATAAGGCGTCTTGGAATAGCCGCCTCGAATTAGTCCAGAATTCAGTTAACAAGAAACAAACACGCGAATATTTTTTATCCAAAATTTTTTGCATTATTCTAGTTTGCGAACTAGACGCATACCCTTAAATGTCTTTACATAAGGAAGGTCGTGATTTACAGACTTTAAATCTATTTTGGTGCACGCATATTTCTTCATAAAAATACACACTGGAGGCAAACGAGTAGAAACATCATAATCATTACAAATAGGGCCATAGCTATATTCGGAACCCATAAAGTTAATCACATTCCCTTCAGCATTTCCATAAACATCATACAATCCATAACCATTAGGAGCAAACATTCTTACAGGATAAACGCCCATTCTACCCTCGGAACAATTTATATTCATATAACGGCTCAATTTTTTTTCATCTGGATCGTTTCCCCAAGCAAATATTGTAGCGGCACCTCCTCTCTGCAATACAAACCATTCATCTTTTGACGGATAACGATATCCATTCGCTGCAGTATCTAAAACATCAACAAAAGAATCGTATGCTCCTTGTAAATTTTCAACAGAAGGTTGCGTAAAATAGTTTTGAATTTTTTCAGCATCTAACGATTTTTTCAACAAAGCACCCGTCCATGTCATTTCTAAACGATCCTGCATAGAACGTATTAAAGTCAATCGGCCATCGCCAGGTGCTGGATAATCCAATATTTCCAAAGTATCTTTCGTAGGGTAAAAAGCATAATTATGCCGCCCCCAAAACGAGTTATATCCAGGAACATCTCGTAATTTTCTCAACTCTGATACATATTGACGAAGCCAAATGGCATCGCGTATTCTAAGCTCTGTTTTATCAACAATTAAATCTTGCTTAAAAGTAACATCTCGAATTTTTGTTTTTTTAGAATCGTATGAATACGAATCCCATATTTTAAACGTTTTTCCAGCCAATTCTACAATCGTCTGATTTACTAAAATCCAACTAGAATCAGCATCAGTCAAATCGCTCATATTTCTTGCAAAAAGAACGAGAATACTACTTGTATAAGGAGAACCATCTACATAAACACAATTTACAGAATCTACATGAGCAAATCCATTTACAATCCAAATTCCATCACCCGTATTAAATTCCTTTTCAGGACAAAGTTTAACACCTTGATTCCAATCTACTTCATACCAACGTTTTTTTCCTTTGGACCTAACAAAAGAATCACTGATGTACGTTTGACGATTATTATCTTCTTCATTTTTTGATAACGCTATATAATACTTTTTATGGCCTTTATTCTTCTTTAAATTTTCTATTAAATTGTTGTTTTGAATAATTTCCACACAATTTCCCTGCGCATCGTAAACACAATAATTTGATGCTACGGAATAACAGAAAAGGAGAGAAAGCAATATCATATATATTTTCTTCATAATCATCTCCAATCTAATTTGCAATGCGAACTAAGTAAACGTGATGTTGATGCGTTAATATTATTTTAATATACAAAATAAGGCGGCTAGGAATAGCCGCCTCGAATTGACAGAAATCAAATGTCACCCTGGAGGGAGTGTAACGACCGATAGGGTCCATTATTTCTTTTTAATTACTTCACAATGGCAATGCTGTACGGCGGGAGAGCGCTCGTAGGAGCAGAAATCTTCGTGGCCATAGCGTCGTAAACATAGAGTGCGGAAGCACCATAAGAACGGTCGCCAACATAAAGCACACCAGCCGCATCAACAGCCAAAGAGCCTTCTGCATCAGGAATTCCTGAAACAAATTCTACAGAGCCCGAAGCAAGATTGACTTTCGCTACAGGAACATTGCCGCCAACTTTGTAAATCGAAGCATACGCAATCGCGTTCTTTGCATCTACAACAAACGCATAAATGCCACCGCCAAGTTTTACACCGTCAACAACCATGGAAGATGTTTTCTTGGCAAAGTCAACAACTTCAATACCGCGTGCGTCGTCAGCATCCGTTCCCCAGTCATTATTGTATTCAGCCATAGAACCCACATAGAGCTTGCCCTTGGCAAAGCCCATTGCTATCGGATTCTTCTTAGCAAGTCCGATAGTATCGAGCAATGTACCATCGCTTAACTTGTACATAGCAAGGAGACCCGGAGCCGGGAAGCTGGTCACCCAATTTTCAGAAGTATAGCGCTGGAAAAGGGCGAACAACGTATCGCCGCTAACTTCGAAATCGACGAGATGCGGAGATTGACCTTCAGCTTGTGCAAAAGCTTCCGTCTTAACGGTCTTCGTAATCTTTCCATCCTTAACGGCGACCTTTACAAATTTAGCTTCACCATCCAAAGCGAGCCACACTTCGTCCTTGTTAGCCTTCACGAGATCGCTCGGATTTGCATTTGCACCAAGGTCAATTTGCCATTTAACCGTATTCGTCGCCATATCGACCAGAGCGAGGTTGTCGGCACCGTATCTTTCGAGAACAAAGAGGTTTCCATCAACCGGAACAATCTTTGAATCCTGATTGAACGGAAGTTTGTCTTCAGAAACCTTGTTATTGATTACCCAACGGAGTTCGCCAGAAGTGTAATCGGAACCAAATACGTATGCAGTGACAACATCTTTGCTTGACGAAGATGCTACACTAGAAGAGGATTTTACAACACTGGAAGAAGACGGAGCGATGCTAGAAGAGGACTTCGCAACGCTTGAAGAGGATTTTGCCTTGCTGTCAGAGGACTTCGCAACGCTGGAGGAAGATTTGGCCTTGCTGTCAGAGGACTTCGCAACGCTGGAGGAAGATTTGGCCTTGCTGTCAGAGGACTTCGCAACGCTGGAGGAGGATTTGGCCTTGCTGTCAGAGGACTTCGCAACGCTAGAGGAAGATTTGGCCTTGCTGTCAGAAGACTTTACTTTACTTGAAGAGGATTTTGCTTTACTAGAAGAAGACTTGTTCTTGCTAGAAGAAGACTTCACCTTGCTAGAAGAGCTGATGTCTTCATCATCACTGGACGAGCTGACGAGATCAACTTCGTCATCAGCAGAAGTTGCACTATCCGAGCACGCCTGCATATAAAACGCAAGCGAAGACGCGGCAATGAGTGTCAAGAGTTTTTTCATTGTTGTACCTCTTTATGTTATCACAGCATAAACATTGCATATTTTGCAAAGTCCAGACTGCGCGGGGCCTAGAACCCCTGTGTTAATGTAAATTTGTACTCTCGCCCTGGAGTCGGGAATGGCGTATAGGCACTTCTATAAGTTTCATCCGTGATGTTCCTGAGCGAAAAGACAAGTCGTGTTTTATCAAAAGGATTGTAGCCAAGCGACAAATGGTGCAAATCGACAGCGGGCTGCTCTACGCGATTCGCTCTGTCCCCATAAATTTTTGTGCGGTATTCCGATGTCCACGTGAAATCGAAATGATACGGGAAATCAATTTTCGCTTCGGCGTAATACGAACGGGCAGGTTCATACGGGAGTTTGTTTCCGTTATAATGATTTTCTTCGCTACGGTCTTCTGCATCCTGGAAAGTTGCACGTAAAATCACAGAGAGCCATTTTTGAGGCTTACTTTCCATTTCGGCTTCGATACCACGAACATGCGATTTACCGATGTTCATCGGCTTCATGAACGAGCCTGTAACCACCCAATAAATCCCATTATCCGCATCCGTTTCAAAATACGTTGCACGCAAAACGGTGTTGCTTTTGGGAATCATATAATAACCGCCCACTTCAAAACGGAGTGCCGATTCCTCACGTAAATTCGGATTCGAAATAACTCCGGGATATACACCATAAAGCTCCATCAACTGCGGCGTACGGAAGAACCGACCAAAGCTCAAGCATCCACCATATTCCGAATTTGGTGCATCATAACGAACAAAACCGTGCCCTGACCAAGAAACGCTTAAATCCCTTGAAGATTTTAGCTCTTGCGATGCCGATGGCGAAATATGCTTTCCACCGTGAATATCGTCCTTAATCAAAAGCAAAGAAGTTTCGCCGCCCAGCGAAAGCGTCTTTAAAATGTTATACGAAATATCGCCCGAAGCGTTCGTTGCGTACCGCGTGAGGTTCCATTCGCGGGAATAACCACGAGGCTCATAATAGCTCATGTCCGTCGATACACGAACATTTGATTCTAATTTATCGCTAGAATAATTCGCCGCAATTTCGGGAACAAAGCTGTAGCCAGCCGTACCATATTCCATAAACTCCGAAGAAGCAAATCCAATATGGTCTAGCGGATAATACGAATGCGAAACAGCCTTTTCGAACTTGCCTGTCAATGAGAGTTCAAGCCAAAGCCAGTTCCAAAGTTGTGGCAGTTCGGCACGATAAGCGACAGTCGCAAATTCACCTTTGTACCCTGCTACCGACGTTTGATAATCATCACGCCCAGGATTTCCACCTTCATCACGGCTAAAATTAAAATTCAACGTCGAAAACACGCCGTTTGCATGCAACACGCGAGCCTTGAAAATTCCTGAATATTCGGTAAACTCAGCATTTCTTCTCTTGTCTGTAAAATCATCATCGGGATTGTAAGGCGTTCTGTTATTACTGCTAAATTCGTAATCGTTGTCACTGTGACGTGCCGACAAGGACGCGCTCACCGAAACGCTATCCGTCAAACGAGCAAGCATCTGCGTCGAAGCTTCCCACGTATTGTGGCTACCATAGCTTAAAAGAATGCGCGCAGACTTTTTCTCGTCCGGCGATAGCACGGCTTCGGCAGGCCTAGAGCCCTTCGTCACAAAGTTAATTGCGCCGCCAATACCGCGACCGCCAAACTTCGCTGGGACCCTATCCTTATAGACTTCAATCTTTTCGACTTGATTCAAGTCGATCGTTCCCAAATCGACAGCACCGCCCGACGCATCGTTCAGCGGAATGCCATCCATGCATACGACAATGTTCTTTGCCGACACGCCGCGGATGCTCACCGTCTGGAAACTCCCGACACCGCCTTGGCGGTAATATTGTACGCCCGGAAGCGCAGCCAAAACCTCAGCCGCCGAAAGCCCACGGCCCTCCCAAGCGGTAGGCAAAACCTCAGCATAGCTCGAAGACGCCTGCAACGGCTTTTCTACGCTAGATGTTCCGTAAACCGACGACTCGCCTAAATCTTGAACAAATTCTTCTGCCGAAGCAAAAACGCTTGCAACCAGCACGACCGCACCAACGCGAACGCCTAAACGACTGTTCATGCGACTGCATACAGTCAAACATCCACGCAAACGCGTGGCTATGCAAAGCGATGTCTTTCGCACCGTTTAACAACCTATGGCGCAAAGCGCCTTTTATGCCTTACAGTTCTTCTGACTCGGGGATCGCTCTACTTCCAGCCCCTTCACACCCGGTTTACGAACATTGGTTTATGCTGGTTTCGTCCTCCCTTACAGCGGCGGGACCGTTCCCGGCTTTCACGGGATTCTCTTATATCGCATCTTTGGCGATGCGATACAGCGTTTTACCGCATAAGGCAAATTTGATGTAAAATATAGCAATCTTCTAGGAATTTCGTTAATCCAGTCCAGAAAGCATCGACCGACGATAAACCCCATTGCGGAAAGAGCCTTCTTTTCTACTGATATAATCTGCACGCTCCGTAGCATCCATTTCGCGGGATTCAAAACCAGCCATATCCTCTTGGATTCGCAAATAGCTTGTCTGCGAAACAGGCAAGTATTCGTCCCAATGGACATCAACATTGTACTTGCGGCCATCACCGCCACGAACACAAACGCTCTCCACACGGTCTTCAGCCGTATAGCCATAAGCAGTCACTTCAATTTGAGATGTGGCATCGCTATTTCGGCATTCTGTTGTCTTTAATATAGAGTGCGTGACGCAATCCGGATGTTTAAACTTTTCATCGCCATAAAAATTCGCAATAGCCTCATGTTCCCAAAAACAAGAACGGTAATTATCGTGAATTCCATAAATGTTACCATGAGTGCGAGTTTGTTGATACAGCGGAATGGCAAGGAGCGGAGCAAAAGCAAAATAGAGCGCCCTAAAATATTCCTGATTATACATCATGAATTTTGAACGGCACTGTTCGACACTATAGCTTTTGTAACGTTCAGGATTGTTATCCAATTCAAGATTATCCAAATGTATCGCTTTAATGCAATTCACTTTATTTAATTTATCAAAGCTAAAATCATCACCATAACCTTCTGTTTTATTCCGCATGATTTCTAGCATTTGCGTTTGCGCGATAGGCGTAAACAGTAGGCGATATTCCACTTCGTTATTACGATCCATGGTATTGAACAAAGTTTCAAAATCTCGATTAGACATCATAGTATATTGCGATTCATCTTCGAGATTACGAGAGAACTTTTCCAATTTTTTGCGCTCCGCGTTCTTGCTCAACTTTCCCCAAAAAGTATTTTCTTTATTTGCAAGTCCGGAACAGTTCCGATGAAAAACTAGACTGGGAGCGGCATCGCATCCATAAATGAGAAACGTTTCAACAAAATATTCAGGATAAGGTTTTACGACTTCGGCATCAAGCGTTTCTGTTTTTCTATATGAATTTTTCCCGTTTCTCACCCAATAAGAAATATCTCTGGAGCCATGGTATGTCTTTTCGCCCCATTGCATGCTCATCGTACGACCAAGAATGAACGGATTGCCATTGATTTCACCACTATGCGTAAAAAGAACAGATTTATCCTGGTTGAACAAGTCGTCCCAGCCAAACTGGGCGTAAAGATCACTCAATCGGCCCTTTGTAAAAAACGGGTCGAAATGTATGCGGGGGACAGTCTTCGAAATCATGCGTACCGTAATGTCCCAATCAAACAATCTGTTCAACGGGCGCATTTGTTCCCACGCAATTTCCTTGTTTTTCTCGACAGACGCTTGTTCTTTTTGTAGTTCTCGTTTTGCAGAATCTTTCCTTGGCTTTATAACACGGAAAAGAACAACTAGCGAAACCACAAGTCCAGCCAAAAAAGCCAATATATAGCGGTAGAGGGCTTCGCTATAACAGTAAGCCCCAGCAATAATGCAACCAATAACTATAAGCCAAAGAACAACTTGCCAAAAGCTCAGTTTTGCAATGCGCTTTTCCAACGCATCGATAATCTGTTCCAAAGAATTTATTTTATTTACAATTTCTTTGTTAGCTTCGACATCAAGTCCTGAATGCTTTAGCAAGTCATCAAAAGTTTGTTCCGCAACATCTTTAAACTTGTCACGGAACTCCGAACGGAACTTTTGTACTGGATTATATATGTCTTCGATCAATGGACAAACCCGAATCTAGTGCTATTAAAAGAATGTTTCTCTTGCACGAGCCTTTATCGCAGCAGATGCCGTAAAAGGAATTCTCGTGGTGTATTTGGCACGGGCAGCCACAATCTGCTTGGTCGGCCAAGAGAACACGTCCGAATTCCACTGAAGTACGGTATCGTTGTAAAGAGCACGAGCCGCCGTAATTTCTTTTTGCAAATAACTGTTCTGCTGCATGGCATCGGCAATGGCACTGTGAGCTTTAAGATCTGGATAATTTTCTACTTGCGGGAACAAACGAGCAAAGGAGGCATCAATTTTAGAAGCAACCTGGTTGCGGTCAGCATCAGGCATGACTCCACCGCGATAAGCGGCGACCGTTTTCATCACATCCTTGTCAAGATCAATCGCCTTATTTACAAGCCCGGCCACATTCTGCAAAATCTGAACTCGCTGTTCCAAATAATTGTCAATCTGCGAAGCTTCGCTCTGCAACTTTTGCTGCAACTGCTGGAAGTAGTTTTTCGCCCCAATCTTCATGAACAAGAAGATGACGCCAGGAATAATTCCGCAAACCCAAAGCAGGATTTCAAATATGAGCGAACCCACACCGACTTTCACAGGAAGTTGTTTTTCGATGACGTTGATGTCGCGACCTTCCGTATTTACGGGACCCGTCAACTCGTCTAATTCATTAGCCATGCTTTTCTCCTTGAAGAATTCTAAAATGGGGATAACATTACCCAACTAAAATTAATATAGATAAAAAAATTATCTACGCCCCTTCCACTCTGCAAGAATCATGCCCGCAACGATAGCCGCCGCCCCCGCCATAGCTACAGGTGTAATTCGCTCACCAAGCGCAATCACCGCCGTAATAATGGTCACGAGCGGAATACCGTAAATGTAATTGCTAGCCAAGACTGTTCCGATTTTTTCAAGAACTTTATTCCAGACAAGATAACCAAACAGCGACGAAAAGACCGTAAGACAAAGGAAGTTGAACGAAACGACGGGTTCTGCAAAGTTTTGCCACGGCACAGACTTATCCGTTTCAGTAAGCATCACAAGAATCGACGAAAGCGCACCGTAAAAGAACATTTTGCGAGTCATGAACAACGTAGAATATTTACCATTGAGCTTGCGGAGAATCAACGAATAGACGGTCCACATGCAAGCAGAGCTAAACGCGAGCAAGTCGCCCACCGGTGAAAGTTTTAGGATAAACTTTCCGTTCAGAACCACGAGCACCATTCCGATGAATGTAATAATACATCCAAGAATCTGCCGTTTGCAAAGGCGTTCGCTCTTGTAAATAAGTCCGCCAAAAATCATAATCAAAAGCGGATTCGTGCAAACAATCAAGGAAACATTGCTCGACGGCGAAATCGAAAGCGCCGTGGTTTCCG
>Ga0265300_10003269_pt1 | contig 13393 bp, 2 predicted proteins | sample AusTroGonzalo_MG_FD_193482 | JGI IMG/M metagenome (GOLD analysis project Ga0265300, IMG submission 193482) | Bovine rumen microbial communities from tropical cattle in Woodstock, Queensland, Australia - Gonzalo_03 | ecosystem: Host-associated > Mammals > Digestive system > Stomach > Rumen ... | reverse complement strand
CATCCGTGCTACCGACAAGGCTGCGTTCTCAATGCTCGGTCTTGTAGGCGAGGGTTTCAGTATGCACCTCGGAGAACAGCTTAACTCTCAGTTAGAGGGTACAGGCTTTAACCTCACATGGGAAGGAACTCTTGAAAATGCTATCATGGCAGGTGTGATGAAAATATCCTCACCATCCCACTATAAGAACTTCAAGAGAAATGTCGCAAGCGTATTCCTCGCAGAGCCTAAGAACAATGCTATCCGCTTGTCTGAGGACGACAAGAGGGAACTCCTTTCTGCAACCAACTCTTCTTCTATGGAGGAGGTAATGACAAAGATATTCCCTTACGGAACAAAGGCAGAGGGCAATGCTACACCAGAACAGATTGCAGAGGCACAGAAGAACTACCTTGAGGTAATGAACCGCCTTTCATGGGATGCACAGAACAAGATAAGCGTAGCTCTCACAGGCTCGGTTTGTGCTGCCCGTCCAAGAACAGCACGTTTCGAGGCAGACGGAAATACTCTCTACGAGTATGCTAACGACGGCACTCTGCTTTCTACACATGAGTTCAAGAGCGAGGAGGATAAGAGTGCCTACATTACTCAGAAGAAGCTCCATCAGGAGAACGTGGACTTCTATGGCACATACGGAAAGGCATTCATTGTAGATAAGGATGCAACTATTGCCGCTATGATGGATGTTGCTAGGCTAAACGGTGTCGATGATGATTTTATCATCAAGGCAATGGAGAAAGAGCCTATCCGCAGAACGGAAGGAGAGCGTGAAATCCTACGACAGATAGAGGCACAGATACACGAGATAGCATTCCCACAGAACGAGGCTCACCCAGAGCAGTCCGCAATCGACGGAGAGAAAGCCGCACAGGATGCAGAGGTTACTAGTGACACTCCTAAGACGGAGGTAGTCAACAACACCAATGCGGAGGTTACTCAGGCAACTACCGAGTTTACAGAGGCATTGAAGGATGCGATATGGAAGGAAGACTACGAGGAGTTGAAGAGTCAGGGATTGTCCGATGCAGAGATATATCAGTACCTAACAGACTATTTCAACGAGTCAGAACTTGCACCTTTGGCTAAGTTCGTGAATGCTCAGGCAAAGCAGAACGGCTTTATGCAGGGTGTGGCTAACGAGATAGAGCAGAAGACATCTGAGCAGTCAAGCCTTGTGTCTGACGGCAAGGTGTCAATCAACGGACAGGAGAGAACTGACGGACAAGTAATATCCCTCGTTGATGCAGAAGGAAACACCGTGCGCCTTGTTAGCGGTGACTTGAAGGTGAACGAGGACGGAAGCATAGACATAGAGAACCCTATCATCGTAACTAACGACAAGGGCGAGAAGCGTCCTATCAACTCTGTTGACGGATGGAAGATACTCGGCTCAACGGATGCCACCGAATACGCTAACTATATCCGTGAACTTCTCGGACAGAAGGCTACTGCGGTCATCGACCCACAAGGTCAGTTTGCACCAAAGCCAGAAGCCGCTCCAAAGGAAGAAGCTGAGAACGGACTTGCAACGGAGGAGAAGCGGAATGAGAGCGAAGGTAAAGCGGAGGTGGAAGAACCAAAGCAAGAACCAACCGAAGAACCAACTCCTGTAGGTACAGGTGCTTTCGGTAACATCTACAACCAGTTCAAGGGTAAGGCAAAAGAGGCTATCGCGTTCCTTATGAAAGAAAAGAGCGGTGAGGCTATCGGTGCTTTACACCACAAGGATATTGGTGATATTGACTTGGTGTGGGGATATGAAGGTTCAGGACATAGTGACGGTTTTGGACTAGCAAAACTCGCAAAGTATCATCCAGAAGTATTAGAGAACCTTCAAGAGCTTTTGGACGATATGGTCGTTACAGAGAAAAATGAAAATCGAGTACAGCTTGAAAGTGCAACCCATCAGGCATCAGTACGATTGACGTGGGATAATAAGAAAAAGACTTGGTTGCTGACAGCCTTTGAAAAGAAAAACAGTGCCCTCGACAATACGACGGACACTGGCAAGACCTCGGAAGGAGGCAAGCGGAATGACACTGCTACTCCGCAAAGCACTGTTTCTTCTGAGGGCAAAGGTACGAACATTTCCGCAAATAACCAAGAAAATAATGTTAAATCTGCGGAAAAGCCTGAAAATAAGAACAAGAACGGCATACCTCTCGATGAAACAGGCGAGCCAAAGTATGTTGAGGACGGAGTAAAGCCAGTAGATGCAGTCAATGACATCTACAACGGCGGTGTACTCTCAAAGGAGGAGGCTGACGGCTTCGTGGACGAGAAGATAGAACTTGCCCAAAAGGCATACGACAAGGTTAGCAAGCCTATCACCCGAAAGAAGGGCGAGGGTATCAATGCCTATGCACAGCGTAAGGCTGAGCACGAGGCAGAGGTTAATGCTGCGAAGGAAATCCTCAATCGTTGGAAGGCTATCTATGACGAGGCTCATAAGTTCGATGCAAAGGAGGAAGAGGCAGAGGACGAAATGAAGACCGATGATATAGACATGACGGGATTGGAGAATGACCCACGATACTTCATCGCTTCCAATATGCTCAAGATTACTCCTGAGAGCTTCAATGAACAAGTAGGTCTCGGTGCTAGGGAGAAACGTGCTATGCCGGGCTTCCTCGCAAAGAAGGAGAACGGAGGTGTAAGTATCTTCACAGCTACAGACCATATCATGCAGTTCCTCAAGAGCGAGGGGTTGAATGTTGATGAAGACTTTGTAAAAAATACCATAATTGACATACTATCTCTCGGAGGTCCACGTTCTTATATAAAGAAGATGCGTGAGGAGTACCTTGCAGAAGCAGATAAAGAGGAGGCATACGAGCGTGCTAAGATGGATAAGGAGTACCTTGACAACTACGGCATGGAGTATGACGAATATCAGGACTATCTCGAATCACAGAGAAAGAGAATTAGCGAGACATATCGAGGTGTGGACGAAGATGCTTTGCTTGCCCTCCGTGCCGAGCATTGGCAGGAGTATGAAGAGATGGTAGCAAAGTACGAAGCCGACCTAAAAGAAATCGAAGAAACCTTAAACGGAGAAGAAAATGGACAAGAAACTAGAAGAACTGAAACAGGCGATGGAGTTCTGCATCAGGAAGAGACTCGTAACGAAGGACGAGTTGGCGAAACCTCTGACGAAAGAGGAGACGTTCAATCTGTACGTGGAGTGCAAGATAAGGATGGACTTGTACCTCAAGAAGCATCCGGAAGAAAAGAAGTAAAAGACCTTACCAAAGAGGAGGCAAAGGCAGAAACTCCAAAGAGTGAGAAGTCTCAGGCAGAGCAGGAGGGCGAGACACGTTTCTCAGAAGAGTTGGAAGATCCAACGGCACGCGACAAGGAGTATGCCGATGCTGTTGCAGCAGGCGACATGGAGAAGGTTGATGCTATGCTCCGTGAAGAAGCTGCAAGAAAAGGCTATACCGATAACAGCGACTATCAGGGAACAAGTGCTTTCAATGGTGCTGCACCTTCTGTTAATGGTTTCTACGAGACAAGGGAGGCACGTAAGAAGGCTTACGACAACGAAGAGTTTGAAGGTGACATCTCGCTAGGAGATATGCGCTCAGGTATCGACAAGCAGAACTTCTTGAGCAGAGTTTCAAGTGAAGGTAGGCTTGCCCGTAGAAGAAATGCCAATGGTGATGCGGCTCTTTTGGAGAGTACAGAATCATTGGAGAAAGCAATGACCGGGCGCAAGAAGACCATACGAATGTACAGAAGTGTTCCTGCCAATATCGAAGAAGACTCATTCCGCAATGGTGATTGGGTAACTCCGAGCAAGAAGTATGCAGAGGAAAACGCAGCAATTCACGGATGGGGTGAGGACTATCGTATCATTGAGAAGGAAGTGCCTATTGACGATGTATGGTGGGATGGAAACGACCTTAACGAGTGGGGCTATGATGATGGCAAGGGCTATGCGTATAAGAATACGGAGAACAATCGCAAGCTGTTGGAGCCTACATACGATGATAAGGGCAACTTAATTCCACTAAGCGAAAGGTTTAAGTCAGAGAACAGCGACATTCGTTTCAAGGAGGAATTAGAAAATGCCCCAACTGGAGAGGAACTTGTGTCTAAGGTTCTTGAGCCAAGTAGCAAAGAATTGGCTGAGTTCAAACCAACTCCGGAGGGAAGGGCAAGGAATACTATCTATAGCGATGGTGTACTTAAAAGTTTACGCGATAAGATTCAAAGCGTACAGAAGGAGTTCGGTAGGATAGGAAACGCTGCGGATGGTGCTTTCTATGGCGAGGACGGAGTGCGTGGTGTCGCTGACCCAGCAAAGGCAAAGGATATTGCGGACTTGATTATTCCTACTCTTGAAAAGTACAAGGAACACCTTGAAGGTCTCCAACGTCTTGAAAAAGCCAAGGGCTACAAGAAGGTCTTTGACGAAGCTATTGCCGATGTTGACAAGGCTATCAAGTGGTACACAGAGTTCGGAGAGGGTAAACATCAAAGACTCGGTGAGCATGACGAGGCAGGAATAAGATACGCAGAGGAGTTAAAGGAGGCAGAACGTCTCAGAATGAGTGATAGTCCTGAGAAATTCGCAGAACAGCAGCAGCGTGCCGTTGAGCAGAATGGCATTGTTATGCCCGGACTAAACGAAGCAGAAGTCAAGATTGTTGATGTTCCAAAGCATGATTTTGAAGGAACAGGAAAGGAGGTTTTGAAGTCAGCAGAGAAATGGGCAAAGGATAATATCGTCGGCACTCATACTGCAACAGACAGCGAGGGTAAAGAATTTGAATACACAATCGGAAATAAGTCGATAGAAAAATATGTTTCATCTTCTTCTTTGAAGAACAGCGACAATATCGGTGTTCATATTGCTGTATTGAAGAAACTTCCAGAGGTAATATCTAATAGTATTGAGGCAGAAGTGCATCCTGATTACACAAAGAATAATGAGGGTGAACGCAAAGTCGAAAATCCTATAAACGATCAGTCGTTAATACACCGCTTCTATGGTGCAGTTACGATTGACGGCAAAACTTATAGGGTGAAAACTACTATGAGGGAATACGCTGATAAGAATTGGCCTAATAAGGCGCACAGCTATGAAGTAACAAAAATAGAATTGATTGAAGCGCCTTCCACCAGTGGCACAGAAACCAGCGGTGAACCTGTGGCAATGACCTCAAACAATTCTATTTCTGGTGCAAAGTTACTAAAAGATGTTGAAAAAGAATACGATAAAGGCAAAAAACTGCTTGAACAGAGCAAATTAGCCGACAAATTGCAAAGCGAGGTTAGCAAATCCGAAGATAAGCAAGCCGTCCGCGAACAGATTGACACCGTATCTAAAGACCTCAACACACCTTGCGAAGTTCATAACGACATCTCTACCGTTAATAACGTAAAAGTTAGACAAGCACTCGAAAGCGGAAGAAAGGTGAAAGGTTGGTGGGACGAGAGTGGTGTTCACCTCTATATGCCTAACATTCACTCAAGGTATGATGCAGAGACAACCATCCTCCATGAGAGCGTAGGACATGACGGACTGCGTAAGGTAATGAACGGCAAGGACGGCAAGAGCCGCAACTACCAAAAGTTCCTTGATATGGTATGGGCAGACAAGGAGAACAAGGCATTACACGAGTTCGTGAAGAAGTACGCTCCTACAAATAATTGGAACTTACACGAGGCTGTTGACGAATGGCTCGCTAGGGAGGCAGAGAAGCCTATCTCTGACGAGAACTTCGGTATGTGGTCTAGGGTAAAGGCTATGTTCAACAACGTACTCCGTGCAATAGGCTTCAAGTCTGAGATGAACATCAATGATGTGCGCTATGCTATATGGCTGTCAAAGCGTATGAAGCAGAGTCCTAATGACCCTCTCATGAAGGCAAGGGCAGCAGCATTCCGTTGGGGCATGGAGCATAGCAACTACAGACCGGAGGTAAAGAACGGAAGATACGCTGTTTCCGAGAAGGGCGAGACACGTTTCTCCGCTCCGCTTACCCCTCTGCATACGGCTTGCGTGGACGAGTATGACAGACAATTACAGGAGACCTCATTCAAGTTCCATGAGGCATATGCTGATAATATGAACTCTCTGCGTATATTGCAGGAACTCATAAGCGGTAAGAACTACAACGACATCAAGGATGCGGAGAATGCCTATGTAGCCGAGAACCAAATGTCAAGTAAGTCTGAGGCTGCATGGAGCAAGTTTAAGGTGCAGAAGTATCAGCCTATAGAGCAGGCTGTCAACGACTGTGTAGGCTTGTTCGGTGGCAACCCTAACGAGACAATCGGAAAGATAGAGGACTATGGAAGAAAGAAGGTAGGTCTTGAGCGTAACCGCAAACTCCTTGTCCGTGATGCTATTGAGCAAATCACAGACGAGACGGCAAAGAAGCAGATGCTCCAAAAATGGGACATCGAGAGACATCGCCTATCTGATGCTTTGAAGAACAAGAATATAGACTATAGGCAATACCTCGACGGTCTTGACAACTTCATCCGTGGCTATATCGACAAGGACTACGACCCTAACAAGAATGATTACTCTGGTATTTCATCATTCGACCCTAAGCGCAAGAGGAACGGTAGAGAGGTGGAGTTCGACGAGAAGGCAATCATCGAAGATGTTATGGATACGGAGACCATGCTAGGCGATAAGGCTCAGAACTTCTGGAATGCAGTCAAGGAAGCAACCGACTATGCCGTTGACTACTCTTATGAGACAGGCATGATTGACTCAAAGAGCCGTGACAATATCAAGGATATGTTCGACTTCTATCTCCCATTGAGAGGCTTTAGCGAGGAGACAATGGAAGATGTGTACGACTATATCGGTGGTAACGGAAGTGGTGCTGACCTACCTATCAGAAAGGCTAAGGGTCGTCTGAGCGAGGCAGAGAGTCCACTTGCACATATCTCTAAGATGGCTATGACCGCTATTACTCAGGGCGAGAGGAACAAAGTAAAGCAGATGTTCTACCGCATGGTTGCCAACCACCCTAGCGATGCGGCTAAGGTAAGCGATTTGTGGGAGGTAAAGGTAATTGACCCTACGACTGGTGCAGAGACATGGGAGGTAAGGATGCCTGATATTCCTACGGATGCAACACCGAAGGAGATAGCAGACATCGTTGACACCTTTGTGGCTGACATGGAGAGTAAGCAGGCAAGTGGCTATGCAAGAAAGGTAATCGGCATGCCTAACTACGGCAAGATGTTCGAGAACAAGCAACATGCCTCACAGCATATTGTCAAGGCGAATATCAACGGCAAACCAAAGATGGTTTACGTCCTCGGTGATCCTAGGGCAGCGCAGGCACTCAACGGAGAAATCGTCAACAAGAATGACTCTAAGATAAGGAAGTGGTTGATTAACACAACAGCTTCACTTGCTACAAGCTACTCTCCTGAGTTCATCCTTTCAAACACCTCAAGAGATACTTTGTTTGCAAATGCCAATATCGCATCAAAGGAAAATGCAGCATACTATGCTAAGTTCACAAAGAATCAGGCTATTTGTATGGCTCGTCTTACAATGACAGGTGTAGGTGGTGATAAATGGCATGGCGAAAGTCTGTTTGAGAAATACTATCGCGGTCACATAAATACAAGCGACCCAACAGAAAAGATGTTTGCAGAGTTCATGGACGGCGGTGGTCGCACAGGCTTCGTTGCCATGAAGGATATTGCGACTCTCCAAAAGGACTTAAAGGCAAGTATCAAGGGCGAGAGAAAAAGAGACTACGCTAAGCGAATAGGAGCGGCATTGATTAATTTCGCCCCTAAAGCCGTAGAGCAGATGAACATGCGTGCGGAGCTTGTCAACCGCTTCGCTACTTACATGACATCAAGGCAGATGGGTAGGTCTATACAGCGTAGCGTTGCCGATGCAAAGGAGGTGTCTGTGAACTTCAACCGAAAGGGAGCAGGAAATGCAACTGGAGGTTTCATAGGATGGAGCGCAGGAGCATTACGAAACAACTTTATGTTCTTCAATGCTAGTATGCAGTCTGCGGAACTCCTCTATAGAAACATGGTTAAGGGCAAGGACACTGCTATCAAGACGATGTTGTATATGGGTGCTATCCCTGCTGCGGTAGGTACTGCGTTTGCCATGCTCCTTGCAGGTCAGGACGATGAAGAGTATTCAAATATACCTTCATGGGATAGAAGAAACAACATCTGTATTCCTATAAAGGACCTCGGTGGATATGCCAAGATACCTCTTCCTATCGAGCTTCGTGCATTCTGGGGCATGGGCGACGTTATCGCAAGTCTGACATACAAGAGACTACAGACAGAGGAAGACCCTGCCTTTGCAATGCTAGGACAGATAACGCAGATGTTCCCTGTTGACTTCCTTGAGGGAGGCGAGATGAATATGACCGAGATTTCTGGATATATTTCTTTTGCGCCAACCTATATGCAGCCATGGCTTCAGTATGCGTTCAACAAGAGCTGGACGGGCAAGCCTATCGAGAAGGACAACAAGTTCAATCCTGACGCTCCTCATTGGACGAGAGCCTACGACTCAACGAATGGTGTCCTCGTTGAAATCTGCAAGTTTGCGCACGACAAGTTCCGTAAGGGAAAAGAGGTTGCGCAGGAAACAGATACTACGGGTGACAGCTTCCTTATCGACCCTTCAATGTACGACCACTTGTTGAAGTCGTATTTCAGTGGTGCTTATTCTATGTTAGGCAAGACCATAAATACGGCAAGCAGGAAATTGAAGGGCGGTGATATTGATTGGAGTCACGCACCTATGGCTTCAAGAGTATGGGGTGGCTTCTCTGAACAAGAGGCTGATGCAACAACCAACGCTAAGTTCTGGTCTTATAAGCGAGAGTACGACAATGTAAGCAAGGAGTACTCCAACGAGGCAAACAAGACTAACCCTCTGGCTATAACCGAGCTTGACGAATCAGAACGAGGAAAGAGGTATCATATCTTCAAGGCGGCTGACAAGGAATTGAAGAAGTTGCAGAAGACTATCAAGAACTCCGACGATTCTGAAAAGATTAAGCAAGCGAAGAAAAGAGAGAACGAACTAAAGCGAGATTTGGTAGATGCACTAGATAACGTAGAGTAAACGAAAGCAGGGCAGTCCTCACGGATTGCCCTGTTCTCTTTTAATTGTGTGCAAATAAATAAAAACACAAATAAAAAACCTTTAACCTAATAATCTTTTATCTTACACTTATTTCCTTGTATTTCGAGATATAAACAAAAAACTTTAAGCATACATGTGCGGTCTGCCGAGCATCTGTTCCGCCTGAGCAACCGCTTGTTGGTTTGCACCCTGTACCTGACCTCCTTGTACTTGCATCTGCTGCTGTGCCATGCGGCTGCGGACAGACTGCAAGAGGTGGTCGGCAAACGGCATTTTGAGGTTTGAAAGCCATTCCTCTGCGTTGATTGCACCACTCTGGTAGAGCTGATTGAGAACTTCGTTTGACTCCTGTGCGAATGCTCCCGTTGCTCCGCCTTCCTTGATTGACACCTTGAACTTCACGTCCTCCGCAGCAAGTTTGTCGTAGTCAAGAACACTCATGTTGCCCTTCTCGAATACCTTGCGCTTGTCCTCGTAGAACTGCTGAATGAACTCCACCTTCTTCAATGCCATAGCCTCCGTGAATACAGAGAAGTCCTTTAGCACGGGGTAGAGCGATGTTGCAGAGTTCTGTGCCTCCATTGAGTAACGTGCTGCCGATGTTCCTGCCGATGGTGTCTTGCCTTGAAGCGCACCTGATACGTTGGATATGTCACGGATAAGGTTGAGCTGCATCTGCAATAGCTCAGTTGTACCGATACCCTGAACATTAGAAGTAAGTACGTCAGGTCGTGCGTGTGGATTCTTCTTGGAAACCTCGTAGAAAGTGATGTCGTCGAATGATGTCATGCTCTCTGCGAATGACTCCAAATCTCCGTCAGGCACATTGTCGATAGGTACGATGATATGACCTTTCGCTGCCGCCTTGATAGATAGGTCTTGAAGCATAACCAATCGGTTGATGTACCTCTGCTGGTCTATGATGTTGCTCATGAACGGATGGATTTCTCCGTTTGAGTAAGGGTACATCTTCAAGGTGAAAGGATGGTCGTGGTTAGAATATGGAGTTTCCCCCTCGCATAATACTGTTCCGTCGGGTGCGAGGAATGTGTAGTACCAGTATTCATCCACGATAGGCTGCATAGTGATATATGCACGTTCCTCCTCTGGGATTCCATACTGCTCGTACATCTGCTTCCTCTCTTGGTTCTTTCGCTTGTTCTCCTCGATAGTGACCTTATCGTCCATCTCACATCTGTAGAACGAAGAGCCTACGTTGTTGGCTATAGGGTCGAAGCATTGGTAACGCTGCTTGACCTCCTTAGTCCACACCTCTATGACACGCACCTTTCGTACATCTGATGCACAATAGAAAGACACGTTCTCTAACTTGTTAATATCGTTGTGGTAGAGACCGCTTGCCGTTGCGAAATCGTCAATGTGGTATATACTCTTTAGGTCAGCAACGGTAAGACCGAACTCTGGTGTGGCGAACTTGAAGTACAAGTCCTCTGGGGAAATATCATGAAGCACACCAACCATGTCAAGGTCATTGTGGCGAGGGTCTGAGCCAATTTCAAAGAAGGCATAGTTGACTGGTATCATCTCAGTCCACGCATCCCACTCGTCACTCTTTCCGTTGCCTGCACGATAGCACTCCCTTGTCATTACGAGTCCGTCCTGTAGGAAGTCACGGAAAAGATGGTTGCAGAAATCGTCCATCTGTGTGTTCTGCCAATTCGTCTGTAGGGTTGCCGACATCATATCGGACAACTCCTGCGAGTCACGTGTCCTCGCAAAGCATACCGGCTCTGTCTCCTGCTTGGCACGAACACCTACCACGGAGATAAGTATTGAGGACATGATGTTGTTTGTGAGCGGCACCTGTCCCTTACTCTGAATATACTCACGCTCAGTCATTGAGCGATGCTTGTATGTGGTGAGGTCGCCCCATTGGTCGCCGTTGCAGTAGCGACGGGTACGCTCTGCCACCTCACGCACTTTCCGAAGGTTCTCCCATGCCTGATTAGCACGCTGCAAGAGTATGTCATTATGGTTGCCCTCATACTTGCCCTTGCGCTGCCTAACCGAGTCGTACATGGCTCGCTTAGGCATTACCTTTGAGAGAGTTATAGGGATTACTTTACTCATTTCTATATAGAATTAATTGTAATTACGAGTACAAAAATAGCAAATAAGCATTCTATCTATCCTTCCATATCACCAATACAAATCTAGTACAATAATGTTTGCGTGCGTTGTGGTGACGTGGAATGTGGACTTTAGGGGAAAATTATGAAATTTGTAGCGTAAATTTACAATTTAATGAAATCGGAAAAGGTATGAAAAAGGAAAACCCAGAAGAGGCAGTAGCAATGAACGAGAGACCTAACCGCTCCCGTTACGCTGAAAGGTTCGCAAAGTCGCATCCTGACATCGACTTCGAGGATAAGGAGGCTCGCTACGGTGCCATGAATGAGGACCGAGACCTTCTTGATGCTTATGAGTCAAGCGGACGTGCGCTCGGTGAGACATTTGACAAGCACCCGTGGACTGGTTCCATGCTCATGGCTCTCAAGGAGAATGACGACCTCGACCCTATCACATGGATGGCAGAGAACGGCATTGACATTCAGCAGGCTCTTGAGGACGAGTCATACCGCAAGACTATCGCACAGAAGATTGCGGACTTTGAGCAGAAGCAGTTGGAGGGACAGAAGTCAGACGAGGAACGTGCAGCCAACTTGCAGGTTTCAGCCGACGCTCTCCGTGAACTCGGTCTGTCAGACGAGGAAAACCTGAAAATGTGGAATCATGTGTGGGAGAACATCATCGACCCTGCATTGCGTGGCGAGATTACAGCAGACACATGGCGACTGGTGCAGAAAGCACAGAACTACGATGCCGACATTGAGACAGCCCGTAACGAGGGTGCAATGAAGGCACGCAACGAGAAAATCCAGAACTCCTTGAAGAAGCCTACGGATGCGCTTCCTCCAGACCTTGCTAGTGGTGCACGTGCTACGGCAGCACCTAAGCCAAAGAAGGAGAAGAGTTTCGCAGAGTCATTCTTCGCAGGTGTAGAATAAGCTAACATGTCAAATCAAAACCATAGAATTGAATTTTATGAAAAAGTTTTTTAATCTTTTCGGAAAGAATCTGTCATTGGTGAACGTAATCATGTTCGCTTTGGCAGTTGTTAGCGGCGGCGCAACAATGGCTGTTGCTATCACAGACGAGGGTCCTGATGCAAAGGTGAGCAGTGCTTCCGGTCAGCCAGACGCAGGTACAGCACGCGACGATGAGGGACACGCTCAGTCAAACAGCAGTACACCTAACACCAATCTGTCTGCCGACCCAGCTTATCCGGGCGCAAATGACCGTCCAGCACCGGGCGGTAATGCTTTCGGTCAGGACTTGACAGGTACTCAGGCTTCTGCAACCCAGATTGTAAAGGGTGGTCTCGCAGAGGACGAGTGGGACAACGAGATTGTAAAGTTTCGTCCATGGAACACTCCGCTTCTGAGCCTTGTTCGTAAGGTGTCTAAGACCTACAAGACCGACGGCTATGTTCGCAAGCACATGCGTATCGGTGGTGAGACACTTGAGGCAAAGGTTCTCACAGCATTCGGTCACGGCGAGACAAACGGCGGCTCAAAGCCAACAAGCGTTACAATCCCTAAGTCAGCGGTTCAGGGTTCTCTCCGTCCTTTCTACAAGGGCAAGAAGATTTACTGTCTCGGTGTTGCGGGCTACAAGAAGGGTTCAGCAACAGTTCGTCAGGGTACTCTTACCCTTGTCGTTACCGACACAGACAAGAACTTCAACACAATCACCGTTGCTGCGCTCAATGGTCCAGCAGTAAACGCAGGCGAGGCTTATGTAACAGACGAGCTTGATTGCCGTTATGTTCCTTCTGTTGCAGTCGGTACTGTCCTCGCAGCAGGCACCGTTGCAATGTCTGAGTCACAGAAACTCGTTACTCCTGAGAACTATCAGCCACGCGAGTCTGAGGTTTACCTACAGAAGAAAGGCTTTAACATCGTCTTCACAGAGGAGTTCGAGAAGATTCAGAAGAAGCAGCCATTGAAGATTGCCGACATCAAGGCTGACACTCTCGTTAAGTACAACATCGGTGCAGAGCGTGACTACTGGCTCTCTTGTAAGGCACGTTGGAACACAACTAACGAGGACGGTTCTGTAGAGTACACATACTCAGCAGAGGGTATTCTCAATCAGCTTACCAACTCTATCGCTATTGACGGTGCGTTCACTCTCCCTCTCTTGACAGCTATCACAAAGCTCCAGTTCACAGAGTTCTCAGAGCATAACACAGCATACGCA
>Ga0265300_10003268_pt1 | contig 13397 bp, 9 predicted proteins | sample AusTroGonzalo_MG_FD_193482 | JGI IMG/M metagenome (GOLD analysis project Ga0265300, IMG submission 193482) | Bovine rumen microbial communities from tropical cattle in Woodstock, Queensland, Australia - Gonzalo_03 | ecosystem: Host-associated > Mammals > Digestive system > Stomach > Rumen ... | reverse complement strand
AATGTACATTGCAGGGCGGACACGAACTGCTTCTAGACCTTCGAGAACGGTAATGCTTGAACCGCTATAATCTGCTTCCGCCTTCTTTACTTCTTCTGTTTCTTCTGCCATAATTCCTCTATTAAGCCCCTCTTAGATGAATCGTATTCCTTGAATAAAAGGCTTCCCTAAAAGGGTATTACACTTCTCAATAATAGCTTTTTTTTGGAGGTTCATTTCGAACTTTAACGCCGAATTAGCGACCTTAAGCACCAATATTTTTTTGTCGATTTTTTCTGGTTTTACATGGCTTACCAGGAGGGGTCCAACCACCTCCGAAAACCGCTCCGAAATGGTCTTAAAGTTGATATCTTCAGTGATATGGTTCTTCTGGAGAACGCGTTCTAGGAGGACTTGGATGTCCTGAACTTTGTTCCCCGTATAGCTCTTGTTGCTCGTGCGTTTTGTTTCGAACATTTGTACAAATTTATCGCGTTAAACAAGCAGCAATTTGGAAAGCGTAAACCCGCCAATCAGGATGCTTGTCATGCCGGCAACCACGGTCGCCTTGGTGCTCTTGCCCACGCCTTCTGCACCGCTGTGGGTAAAGAATCCGAAGAAGCAAGCGTAACTCGAAATGAAGAATCCGTAAAGTGTTGCCTTGATAAGGCCCACGACCAAGTCCCAGTTCTGGTAGAACATGCGCACACCGTAAAAGAACACCGACCACGAGACTTCCTTGTAGAGGTGCGCCACTTCGTAACCGCCGACAATGCCGATGAAAATGCTCAAAATTGTCAAAACCGGAAGCATGATGACGGTTGCAATGAGTCTTGGCGCAAGCAAGTATTTATAGGGATTAAGTCCTAATACTTTGTATGCATCAAGCTGCTCCGTGACCGCCATAGTGCCAAGCTCCGAACACATCGAAGCGCCGATACGGCCTGCAAGCACCATCGCCGTAAGAATTGGGCAGAGTTCCACCATCACGGACTTGCCAACGGCCATGCCCACAAACATCATGGGGATCATGTCGCCAAACTGGTAGGCAAGCTGCCAAGACATAATGGCGCCTGTTGCAAGCGAGGCGGCGAACACCACGGGGATACTCGTGATGCCCACATGGTGCATCTGTTCTACAGTCGTGTGCAAATTGGTGAAGGCTCCGGGAATGTTCTTGAACAGTTCCCAGATGAACAGCACGTAACCCACCACCTTGTTCAGGAAGCGTCTTACGGCTCGTCCGAGGCCTTCGGCCATTTTGTTCATTAAAGAAATCAAATTGAACCGTTACTTCTTAGGCTTTGCAGCGTTCTTCTTCTGTTTCGGCGGAGCGCTGATGGCTTTCTTGTAAAGCTGCGTGTCACTCAGGTACTTGATGGCTTCGTTCAGCTGCTTGTCGCGCTTGAGCGAGAAGGCCGTGCTGACGGAGTCGTTCACAAATGCCGTGAGAAGTTCGCGCTTGATTCCGTCCTTGATGTAGTCCTTGTTGGCTTCGAACTGGGCATCGCGGTTATCTTCAAGAGCCTTGCGCATTTCGCTGATGCGCTTCACGAGCGTAGAATCAGAGATGGTCTTGGCGCTGTCACCCATGTAGTTCTGTTCACGGATGATGCTCTTTTCAAGCTGGTCCACGCCGACGAGAGCGTTGCTCTTGACCTTCATGAAGTTCGTGTCTTTCTTGCAGAATGCCTTAAACTGCGTGAAGAGAGAATCAGGCACTGCCCATTCGGAATTCACCTTGACTTGAGCCTTTTCGAGGCTCGGACGGATCTTGACGGCGAACTTGAAGTACATGGCCATGCGTTCCTGGACTTGGACAACCCACGGCATCGGATCGAGTTCCACATCGACGTCCGGCTTAATGCCGCCACCGCCGAACATCATGCGTCCGTTGTTTGTATAGAACGTGTCACGTGCGGCAGAGTCTTTCTTGACTGTGTCTGCCTTTGAAACATCCTTTTCTTCGTCATCGACTTCTTCTTCCTGGAGCTTCAGGCCCTTGATGCCGTTTTCAGGCTTGTTGATGCAACGACCGAAGGGGAGGTAATAGAATGCGGTCGTGAGCTTGAGGGCGTTGCCAGCATTGTCAAGCGGGAATATGGTCTGTACGGAACCCTTACCGAACGAGGTCTTGCCGACGATGAGGGCGCGGTCCCAGTCTTGCAGTGCGCCGGAAACAATTTCAGCGGCACTGGCGGAACCTTGGTTCACGAGCACGACCATCGGAACATCCGACTTGAGCATCGGGTTTCTGCGGGAAGCGCTTTCGGTTTTCTGTGTGCGTCCGCGAGTGCTAACGATAACATTACCCGGCTTCAAGAAAAGTTCGCTGATTTCAATAGCCTGGTTCAAAAGTCCACCCGGATTGTAGCGCATGTCGAGGATAAGCTTCTTCATGCCCTGCTTCTGGAGACCACGGATTGCGTTTTCGACATCGCTTGTGGTCTTGTCGCTAAAGGTCGCAAGCTTGATATAGCCGATTTCCGGTGTGACCATGCCATAGTAAGGAACGGCGTGCACGATAATTTCTGCTCTCGTGATGGTGAAGTCCATGAGGTCGGGAACGCCTTCGCGTTCGATGGCGACGGTCACGTCTGTACCGATTTTGCCGCGGAGCTTGTTCACGGCGTCGTCGAGCGACATGCCCTTTGTTTCTTTGCCGTCGATTTTGCGGATGCGGTCGCCAGCGCGGATGCCGAGCTTGAATGCCGGCGTGCCGGAAAGCGGTGATATAACCGTGAGGATGTTGTCGCGGAGGCTAATCGTGATGCCTACACCACCGAATTTGCCTTCCATGGAAACTCTAAGGCTTTCGTAGTCCTTGGGGGCAAAGACTGTCGTATGCGGATCCAAAATGTTTCGAATGCCATTGATTGCCGCGTCCGTGATTTCTGTCGGATTGACTTCTTCGACATACTTGCGGTTTACTTCGGAGAGAACCTTGTTCAGGCGCGAAACTTCATCGTAAAAATCTCCGGGAGGAGTTTTCTTTTCGCTAGCGGCGTTCGCAAAGCAAAGTGCGGACAGCGTAGCCATAAATACAGTGCGGAAACAGAAAGATTTAAACATCATGCGTTAAAGATACAATTTCCTATAAAAAAACACCACCATCGCATGAAAAATAATAAGAAAAAACCGGCTAAGATTAGCCGGTTCATTGGTGAAAGGAGAGTTATGAAACTTGTTTAGATGAAAAATTAAGCAGCTTCGTTGAGGAGGCGTTCAACGTTTGCTTCGCGGAGCTTGTTCAAGGCGTTTTCCTTGAGCTGGCGCACACGTTCCTTGGAAAGACCAACCATCGGGGCGATTTCCTTCAAGTTCAGGTCGGAATCCATCTTGAAACCGTAGTAGAGCTTGAGGATTTCCTTTTCCTGGTCCGAAAGATTGTCGTTCATTACCTTGTTGAACACGTCTGCGCGGTTGTGCTTGTGGGCGAGTTCGTCGGTCTGGTTCTGGACATCGGAAATAGTATCGCCAAGTGTTGCATCGCCTTCTTCGCCTACCGGGGTGTCGAGCGATGTAGCGGAGTTGCCCATCATCAGGATTCTTTCGATTTCGTTGGCTTTGTACTTGGAAAGTCCTTCGAGTTTGTTCACATTGACAGTGTAAGTACCGCCAACCACTTGATGCATATCCTTGGCATGACGGTTGAAGCGGCTGAGCATCAATTCCTTTTCGGCGCTAATGCGAATCATGCGGCCTTTTTCGGAAAGTGCGCGGGTGATGTTCTGACGGATCCACCACACGGCATAGCTGATAAACTTGATGTTCTGGGAGCGGTCAAAACGACGAGCAGCTTCGATGAGGCCCATGTTCCCTTCGTTGATGAGTTCCATGATGTCGAGACCGCGGCCCTTGTAAAGGTTTGCGATATTGACGACGAAACGCAAGTTTGCATTGACCAACATGTCCAAGGCGGCTTTGTTGCCTTCAGCGGATTTCTTGAGCAAAATGGTTTCCTGTTCTCTTGTGAGTAACGGATAACGTGCGATATCACTCAAGTATTGCATGTAAATGTCTTTCTGGTCTCGATTGTTAAGGGTCTTCATGGGTAACCTCCTGTTCTTTTACGTATTCAAATTTACCTCCAGTTTGAGTTGCTTGTGTCATCAATAAGAAAGCTACGTGCAAAAGTTAAATTGAGTTTTTGTTAAAAATGTCCGTGTTTTTTGTCATGAAATTGTCATAAATGATGTGAATTTTGTAAAAATGATTAAATTTCCTACTATGAATGACAAAAACCTTACAAATAGTACAGAAAATCATCCCAGTTTTATCCAAAAGACGCGAAATAAGCTTGCGGTCTTGCAAGAAATGGACTTTGAACGCAATGAAATGAAGGTGCGTAAGCTGTTAAAAGACGAACGTGAACTCATCCAGTTCCCGATTCCGATCTTTGTTCCGGCACTTTTTATTTGGTTGTTCATGATTGTATTCCCGCTAGTGTTGATTATGGACCCGTCAAATGCGTCGAAAACTAGCGTAAATGTGAACAGCCTGATTGCTTACTACTTTCCGCTACTTTGTACGTTGTTTATTTTCTTTTTAAATCAAAAGTTCCTTGTTCCATCGTTTATTTTTAAAAAACGTTATGCTGTTTATTTTACGTGTAATGCCGTTTTAGTATTTGCGGCTTTATTTTTCCGTGAAGTGACTCTTTTTTGGATAGAACGTTCTCCTAACGACGGCTTCGCCTATTTCTTTGAAGATTATTGCTTCTCGTCGCTTAAGGGGCATTTCGGCTATGGTACTGTTTTAATTTTTGTTATTTTGGTCGTTATTGTTTGCTTGATTTGCGTGTTTTATCAGTTGATGGTTCGTCAAATTGTGCGTGCGTTTATTCTTCGTGAACAGAAACGCATGGGACTCCAGTATGAACTTGATTTTTTAAAGAACCAGTTGAGTCCACATTTCCTCTTTAATACTTTGAATAACATTTCTGCTTTGATTCAAATAGATTCAAAACGCGCAGAAAGTTCCATGAATAAACTTTCTCAGCTTTTGCGAGTGATGTTGTACCAAGTCAAGGATAAGTACATTACATTGCAGGAAGATGTGGATATTTTGCAGAAGTATGCCGATTTGGAAAAACTCCGCTTGGACGAAAGTTTCGATTTTGTATTTGATGTGAAACTTGAAAACCCGAATACGATGATTGAACCGCTTTTGATGATGCCCTTGATGGAAAATGCGATGAAACATTGTGTGAATCCGAACGGCAAGAGCTTTGCTCATGTCTCGATAACGCAATCGGGAGACATGGTGCATTTCCATTCTGAAAATTCAAATTTCCCGAGAAAGTCGGGACGCAAGAATGGCGGGCTGGGACTTTCAACTTTTGAAAAGCGATTGGACTTGATGTACCTCGATGCACATGAGTATTCCGTGAACATTGTCGATGATGTATATATAAGTGATTTGATTTTATACTTGAAAAAAGAAAATTCATAAAAATTTTAATTAACCCCTTTACATTTTGAAAAAAATATTGTAGTTTATTAAGGCCTTGAGTTCCTCAAGGTCGTTTGTTTTATCTTTTATCTAAATCTTTTGCTATATCGTTATGGCTGATTACTTCTTGCAAATAAGGTTGCAATAAATCAAGCCTGTTTATTCAAAAAATCAATATAAAGGATAGTCCTATGATTAATAGGATGTTTAAAGGTATTGCCTTGATGGGAGCCTTGTTTGCTCTCAATGGCTTTGCCGATGAATGCAAGGATGTCGTGCTGTATTCTAACGGTAACGATAATGGTCAAATGGTGGAATCGGGAATGACTTTCCCGGAACAGCCTGAATGGAAAACGAACTGGGGAAATCTGGATGGAATGAAACCTCCGTATATCCGATTGTCCGGCATGAAAAATTTGCAGGATGATTGGAAAGGGCTGCTTTCGTTCCAGTCGCTTCCGCTGCATGTCGATGGTGGAGTGCTTCGCATGAAGGTTCATGCAACGCAAAATGCAAGTTTTGGCGTTTGGCTGGTGAACTCTTCGGGGAAAAGCAATGTCCATTATGTCGGCTTGACTGCGAATCGGACGCAATCGCTTGAAATTCCGCTTGCGAATTTGGGCGTGACGGGTGCGGTCGATGTCATGAATGTGGGTGTCGGATTGTTCCATGTTCCGCAATATCAATATACGACTCTCTTTATTGATGATGTCGGATTCAGTTGCGTGAAATATAACATCGGAAGTTCGTCTTCTGCAACGTCGTCTTCATCGTTTGATGGAAATGGCGGTGATTTGGAATATGAATTTTCCAATGTCGAATCGTGGTCGGAACAGCGTGAACCTCGTTTTCTGCCGACTTTGGAACCGAATTTTACTGCGGCGTATTCTGAACGCGCAAGGGATTCGCTCCTTTCAAAGACGAACGGAAACTTTGTTGTCAGTGAATTGGAACATCTGAAAATCGTGAATACGGTTCGTGCAACGGATATGATGCCAAAGAAATCAAGAACGTCATGGTATGATAACTTGTACTCTGTCGTTCGCAACAGGCTTCGTGAAAACGTGGTGGCGAATCCCAAACAACTCTATTTTGAAGCGGAAGCGATTGCTGCTTCATATGACTATACGGTAATTCCTCTGCTTGTTGCGGATTTGGATTATGCGTACAACGCATGTGCGGATTCTCTGTGTTCTTCGATGCAAATTGTGAACGCTCATTTGCTTGAAGCTGGATTGCCGACTTCATTTGTAAGAGGTTCCAGAGTAAGCATTTTGTTAGATCCGTACTTTGTCGTGACTAAGCAAAGGGAATTGCCTTCTATATCTGTTTGCGTTTCTGGAAAGTGTGAATCAATTCCGATGAAGGGACGGTTGAATTTGGAATTCCCATCGGTCGGCAAACAGAAGATTGTCGTCAAGATGACTCGCAGCGGACAAACTGTTGAACAGAATCTTTTCGTGGAGGTGAAATAATGATGCGTTATTTGTGGCTTGCAATTGCTTCTATCGCTGTTTTCCTTTCGACAAACGTTATGGCGGCATATAAGGATTTCTCGTTTTTTATCGCGGAATCGAACCATAATTTGTGTTTGTATGCTGTAAAAGATCCTCTTCTCAAGTATAACGTGGGCTTTGATGCTCAAGATGAAGTTTGTAGCATCGGCTTGAAGTCTATTAAGATTCGTGTTATTGACGCTCCTGAAGACGCTAGTTTTCCGAGAGGGATTTATTTGGAACGTCCCTTCTTGATTATTGATGGCATCAATTTGGATCCAGTGGAAAAGCGTACTCTTACGGATCTCGAAAACGATGTTCAGCAGGTGGGACTCCCTAAGATGCTCAAGAATTTGGGATATACGCCTATTCTTGTGCAGTTTACGGAAACCGTGCGCACCTCGCTTCAGCAGAATGCCGATGTTTTAAGCCGTTTGTTGGCATTTTTGAACAATAACAAGCAGATTCCGTTCCCCGGCGCAAAAGATGAAGGCTTTGTCATCATGGGGATAAGCCAAGGTGGCGTGATTGGGCGTTATGCGGCTTATTTGTACGATATACACCGTAAGGCGGCTGATGCTCCGATTCGCATATTCTCTTCGCTTGATTCTCCGCATCAGGGTGCGGTCATGCCGAAGGGCTTGTTTAATACGGTGGCGTTTTGGAGCGATGAAGGCGGTTCTTCTGCGGCGGAAATGTTCAAGGATATTTTGATGAGCCCCGGTGCCGCAGACCTTTTGGTTTATGAAAACAAGTGCGCAAATTCATTTTGTTTCTCTGCTCCCAAAACAAAAGGACGCTTTCTTTTTGAAGATTACCGCAAAGCCGCTGAATACAAGGGGTTCCCGACGGTGCTTATCGCTCAAGGTCAGTTGAAGGGGACTAGCCCGGAACATGCAAACGAGTATTACCGCTTGGGGCGTCATGTAGAAAAGGGGCCTTTTTCGCTTGGGTCTGCGATAAGCCGCATGAGTTATTCTGATAATGCGGAAGGTACAATTGCCTATAATCGCAAAAAAGAGGGAACGGATGATGAAAGTAAATCTGATTATATGGGAAAATCCGAATATGATTTTATACAGGGTTCCACGTATCCTTTTGCGAGAACAATCTATAAATCGCTTCGGGAAGGTTTTTTGGATGCCATGCCTAATAATATGAGTGTTGATTTTTTGTTTTTAAGTATTAGTTTGAATTCGTCTTGGATGTACGATGAATTGATGCAAGAAAGCAGTACATTTATTCCGACGGCAAGTGCCATGGATATGAAATGCAATGGCGATTTGGCTATTCGTTCAGAATGTGGTTTTACGCAGTCGCATCAAGGATTTCCGTTTGAAAATCCGGGGAACAGGAGTACGGCAACAGCTGCGTATGCTGTTGATCCCACACATCCGAGATATAATGAACCTATTAGTGCTCGCCATGTCGAAATGCCCTTGTCAGCGGGTACTTTAAATGTGGCTGTTCTTCAGGGAATGCAAGTCGATATGTGGCGAATCTTGTGCGAAGTGGCCAACTCTGATTATGATTCTAAATCAGGTCAGTTCAAAAATCCGAAATTGACCGGCGTATTTTCTCCCAATACATCTTGTATGGACTTGAGCAAGATGCCGGACATCATTCTCAATGCGGGTGCTGTTCAGGAAGTTCCTTTTGCCTACGCACGTTATGAATATAACGCGGCTGCCACAGAAAGGGATGCTTCTGTGAAGTTTACATCTCCTGCCGGTTGGAAAAAGGTGGCTCTTTGGGATCATGGTGGAAACATCCAAAAGAATACATCTTTTGAAGTCGATGTCAAGGTCGAAAACCCAAAGGGCAATTGGATGAAGGCGGAACTGCTTCTTTGCCGTGTGAAGGCTTGTGTATCTTATTTGCAGTTGAAAGAGGAGTCCGTTCCTCTGGACGGTATGACGCATACATTGCGTTGGCAGATGCCTGAAAATGATGGAGCTTTGAATGGACTGCGTTGGTTCAGTTTGGTCATCAATTCTGATGGAGCTGATGTGACAATCACGAACCCGCACATGATTCTGAACACGAGAGGTGATTTTGCTTTGCCGCCAAAGATTGAATCTCCCGTTATTTATCCGTACCAGTACGATTATTACCCATGGACAGACGAAACGCATGTGAATCCGTATAGCGATAATCTAGGTTCTGGACTTGAAATCAAGTATGATAGGGCGAGACGCGGTATGCATATTGAAATCGGCAAGATGGTGTCTATGGATGATTACACGAATCTTGTTGTCGATTATTGGCCGGGAACATGCCAAAAAACACTGGCTTATTTTGACTCCAAAGAACTTCAAAATGCAAATCTTGATAACGGTAGTTTGCAAAATGGATTTGTTCGCAAAATTTTACCTTTGAGCGAAATCATCGACCAAAATGTAACGCCACAAGGCTCCAAATCCGCTCATCGCTTGAATTTGCAGTCGGTCGCACCAAATGAACGTTGCGTCATAAAGTCTATCGTACTGCAATAATGCCCTATTGCTCTTATAAACGAATCATGGTATATTTTGTGTAAGAATAAATAAGAAGGAAAAATCATGAAAAAGTCAATACTTTTCTGCTTGTTGTCTATGGTGACCATGTTCTTGTGCGGGTGCTTGAATCCGCACTTGAGTTCGATGGGGGCATCGCAGATGATTGTGGCGCACCAGCCGCGTCTTGCGGTCAATGGAGATTCCTCTGCAATGACGATGTCCGTCGATGCTTATGGCGGTGCTAAAATGACGGGCCGTAACATCAAGGACGGGTTTACTGCGGGAGCTACTGCATCACTGAATTACAGACCGTTTGGATTCTCTTCTCCGCTTTATGTGGAGGCTGCTTTTGGCGGCAAGGGAGGAAACGCTTCTTTTGATTGTACCGAAGGCGGTAAATGCAATGACCTTTACGAAGCTTGGCTTGATTCTCCTGAAGGGAAGAAAAAGTACTCGTTCTGGAATTTGCAGGAACGCATTGCCGTTGGCGCAGACTTTGATGTTGGTCCTGTGATTTTGGGACTTGGCGCTGGCATCCAAATTTTTGAAGGCGGTGGCGACTTTGACGATATTCGCGACAATCTGGGCAAGAACATGGCGGAAAACGATGACGAAGGGTACGGCGTAAAGGTCTATTCTGCGGCACGCATTGGCGCTAGGCTTGGGCAGAATGGCGTGATTATGTTGGAAAGCGATGTTATGTGGCTTAAAACATTGAATTTCGGCTTTATGCTGAACTACTTTCATCCGTCGGGATTCCATGGAGGCGTTTTTGCCGCAGAAAAGGTTGGCTATGGTGTGAATTTCGGCAAGACGTTTAGCTTTTAGCTGAATTGTTTTGCTGGTGAATTTAACTACCAAATTTGAATTTGATTTAAAGGTATTTCTTGTTGGGAAAAAATCAAGGATATCGAGTGAAAACTCGATATCCTTTCTACGCATTTTATATGCCTCTTTGCTTGACTTTTTGCTTGGGCTAGAGTATATTCAAAAGAAGGAGTTGATAAGATTTTAGGGAGGGTGGTATGAATACAATCGGAAAGATTGTTTCTGCTTTATTTTCTTTGTTAATCTCGGTTCCGTTCTGCGTTGCGGCGGAAAGTGTTACGGAACAGAGTGCAGATTTAAATGCTACTTTAAGGCGTGCTGAAATTTATGTCGATGAAGAACTTTACAAAGATTCCGAAGTCCTTGATGCTGTAAAAAAGTACGCCGGTGCGGTTGAAAAAAATTTCAATTTCAAAATAGATATCAAGTCGTTCCCAGTAGCGTTGGTGCTGGATTCGTCAACTCTTGATAGTAATAATCCAAGCTTTAAAACGAAAACACCTGCGGCGGAGTTGAAAGCGGCGATTAAGAAGTCGTGGGAAGACAAGAGCAAGGAACCGTTGGCAGGCGTGATTCTTATCGGTAATTTGCCTTATGCTGAAATGGAATATTTTGTCAAGGTGTCCGATGGCAGATACGCATACCCGGAAGATGAAGGCCCTTATACGAATTACCAGCGTTGGGTTGCGGATTTTTATTTCATGGATTTGGACGGTGAATGGAGAGACGAAATTACAGGTATCAACTGCTTGAATCGTGACAAATGCGACCGTCTGGAAAGAAAACCTAATGGAATCTTAGATGCCCATTATGACAAAAATGGGGAGCTGGGTTCCGATGATTTTGAAATTTGGGTGTCCCGCGTGAACCCTTATGGGGAAGCTCGCGAACATACTGCGGCAGGATGGAATAAACAGCTCCATAATTACGATACGGATTACTTTCCCAAGGTGAAAGATTTCCTGTTGCATTGGCTTTCCAAGGCGTATAATCAGCAAATCAAGACTAGCCGTCCGGACAAGGCTTTATACACCTATTCTTCAAGAACCGATTTAAGGTCCAGTGATTTTGCAATGGTGAACTACATTAACAATCTTTCTAATATCTACAATGAAGTGGATGTGATGTGGGAAGCCGACAATCGAAAATACTTGGATTATATTTCAAGGGATTACGATTGGGTCTTTCATATAGGCCATGCGATGGAAACGTACTTTGAAAGCGGCGTCAAGATTGAAGATTTTGATACGCTTGTCCATGTGAATGCCCGTGTATTTGATTTGTATTCCTGTAATGCAGCACGAACGGTCGTTTTCGAGGGCAACGCTTATGACCGCAATATTGCCCTTGCTCATATTTTTAGGACATCGGGCGGGGGTGTGACAGTGATTGGCAATACAAAGACGGGTGGCGGCTATCAGGACAATGATTATTTCTATAAGCAATTGGAGAAGAATATGTTGGGAGACGCTTATCTTCAATGGGTCAATCACAGGACTTTAGTGTTCGAAGCTGCCAAACATGCGAAAGATGTCTATGAATGGTTCTATCCGTATGGTTTGTTCGGTGATCCGTTTATCAGGCTGAAAGCGGATCGGGAAAAAGTGAAAGAAGATGAAGTGCCAAAGAATATCGCGTTGCATGCATTTAATGATTTTAATATCAGCGGAAAGTGCTATGATGAAACGCAGGGGAAAGATGGACGGTGCAATGTGATTTGCGGTTCTACGGCAAAAAATTATTGTGCGGGAGTTCATGGCAGTGCAGAAATTGGAACCATTTACGGAAAGGGTGGCTTGGTGCTGCAAGGAATTTCTTCTGCGAAAAACGTGTCGATATATAACAGTTTTGAAAATGCTGACCTTAATATCTTTGCCAATGTTCAATACAATTATGTTGCTTATAAAAATCCGAAAAGATGGAATGCCGAGTTTGACTTTAAGGAGCCTTTGCCTGAATTTCCTGCGGTGGGTTGCAAGGACATGACGGTTGATAAGGAATATACTCTTGTGGATGGTGCTTGTGTCAAGAACTTGACGGTGAAATCGTCGGGGACGCTTGTGATTCCGCAAGGCGAGTTTTTCGTTGAAAATGTCAAGATGGAAAAGGGTTCCAAGTACAAGTTTGCAAAACCGGGGTATTATTCCGCGATGCATGTCAAGAAAGGTTTTGCTTGGGATGCTTCGCCTGCGAGTGCTGTTAAGGATTATGCGGAGTGGGCTAAGGGATTTAAGTTATTTGTGCATGGCAATGTTAAAGAGGTGGATCTTGATAGCGTGTTTTACGGTTCTGTCTATGCTCCGAATACGATGGTGAATGTTCGTGGTAAGGCTTATGGTACGTTTACTGGGAATGGCGTTGCTGTCCATGAAACGTCGGTAGCCTATTATGCTCCGTTTGCGCCTGTTGACGGAGTGCCTGAAAAAGTGTCGATTCCATTTGCAGATAAACGTTCTTGGACGTTTGGCGGTGCGGGTGCTAGGGTTGTTTCGTTCAATCGTGGCATGATTGAGTTTGTTGCACCGATTGCGGGTTTGTACAAAATTTCTGTGATGAATGCCCTTGGGCAGAAGGTTGCGGCGTTCAACGTGAATGCGACTGTGGGGCGTAATACTGTGGAATGGGCGCCTGCTCGTAATGCTCAAGGGCGTTATGTTGTGAAAGTACAAGCAAAGTAAAAAAAACTGACCCCGCAACAGAGTGCGGGGTGACAGAGGGTTGCCGGGGGGACAATGACGATATCAAACAAAAGACCCCGGCACGGGGGCCGGGGTGACAGAGAAGAATAGCGTCGAATATTACTTGCTGAGGGTCTGAACTTGCACGTCCCAGCTCTGGTTGCCAAGAGCGATGCGGTAGGTGCTTGCAGCGCCAGCCTTCATGTTCTTGGTATCGACAGCCGGAGCGGCGTTCGGGTCCTTCTTCGGCACACCAATGTGGCGGTTGCCCTTGAGGAATTCGATACCCTTGTTGCCAGCCTTCGTCTGGAGGCAGCCCGTGATGAAGATGGTTTCATCGTTGACCGGGAGACCATTTTCTTCGAGGAGCTTCTTAGCAGCAGGAATGCCCGGCGGAAGGATTTCTTCTGCGCACTGGACGCCCGGATAGGCTTCCTTGAACGGCTTCATCTGGAACTGGTCTG
>Ga0265300_10003265_pt1 | contig 13401 bp, 10 predicted proteins | sample AusTroGonzalo_MG_FD_193482 | JGI IMG/M metagenome (GOLD analysis project Ga0265300, IMG submission 193482) | Bovine rumen microbial communities from tropical cattle in Woodstock, Queensland, Australia - Gonzalo_03 | ecosystem: Host-associated > Mammals > Digestive system > Stomach > Rumen ... | reverse complement strand
TAAAAACGGTTAGGGATTTTAAAGACTTGGACGGGAAAAGAGTCTTGCTACGATGTGATTTTAATGTCCCAGTAAACAAAGATGGAGATATACTGGATGACACCAGAATTGTTCAGGCGCTTCCAACTATCAGATATTTGGTAGAGCATAATGCAAAGGTCATTATTTGTTCTCATCTCGGCAGACCAAAAGGGTATGATAAATATCTGTCATTGCTCCCAGTTGCTGTGCATTTGATGAAATATTTTCCAGACAAAATGAGGTTTTGTGACAAAACTATTGGTCCAGAAGCTCAAAAGTCAGTCGAGAATGTTCAAAATGGCGAGATTTTGCTTTTGGAAAACACTCGTTTTGACCCAAGAGAAGAGGAAAACGATCCGAGTTTCGTGCAAGAACTTGCATCTTTTGGTGATGTTTTTGTAAATGATGCATTTGGAACTGCACACAGAAAGCATGCTTCAACATATGGAGTTGCATTAAAACTTCCATCTGCAATCGGACTTTTGATTGAAAAAGAAATCAAAGTTATTGACGAAGCAATCAATTATCCAAAACACCCATTTGTTGCGATTTTTGGAGGGGCAAAAGTTGGAGATAAGCTGATACTTTTGCATAATATTATCAAAAAGGCCGACACAATTTTAGTCGGTGGAGGAATGGCATACACATTTTTGCTTGCACAGGGACATAATATAGGAAATTCTATTGTGTCACTCGACCTTGTTAATGACGCAAAAAACATTTTGTGTGAAGCAGAACAAAACAATGTAAAAATTGTCTTGCCTGTTGATCATGTTGCTCTTGAAGAAAGCACTGGAGCTATATATAAAACCACCCAGCTTGAAGATGGTTTTGCTGGTCTTGACATAGGGAACAAGACTGTTGCACTTTTTAAGAAAGAAATTGCAAAAGCAAGTCAAATTTTATGGAATGGTCCTCTTGGGAAATTTGAAGATTCAAGATTCAAAAAGGGCACATTTAAAATTGCAAAGGCGATTGCAAAAAGTGACGCTTACACTCTTGTTGGAGGCGGTGACAGCTTAAATGCAGTCAAGTCTTGCGGTGTTGACAAAAAAATCAGTTATTTATCTACTGGCGGTGGAGCCAGCTTAAAACTTCTTGCAGGTCAAGGCTTGCCTGCACTTGAAGTGATTGACCAGATATAAAAGGAGAATTATGAGAAAGATTATTATTGCAAACTTCAAAATGAACACAACGCCAAGTGCATTTAAGTCTTATGCAATGACACTTGCAACAAAGACAAAAAATTGCAAAAATGAGGTTGTCGTTTGTCCTCCATATACACATCTCTTTATGGCAAGAAACATGCTTGGAGAGACAAATGTTTTGTATGGTGCGCAAAATATTTCTGAAGATGAAAAAGGTGCAATAACTGGAGAAATCAGTGCATCAATGATTAAGGATCTTGGTGCAAGTTATACAATTTTGGGGCATTCTGAAAGAAGATATAGGTTTAAAGAAAACGACAAAATTATAAACAAAAAAATCAAAACGGCTCTTGCAAATGGGCTTAAAGTAATTTTGTGTGTTGGAGAAAATTTGCAAACCAGAGAAAACAAGCAGGCATGCACATTTGTCAGAGCACAGCTTGACGAAGATCTTCGTGGAATTTATGAAAATGAGCTTGAAGGAGTTGTGATTGCATATGAGCCTATTTGGACGATTGGCACAGGCAAAACAATGACAAGCAAAGATCTTACAAAGATGGTTGAGACAATCAGAAAGGAAGTTGCAGATCTTTATTCTGAAAAAGCAGGAAAGAGTATCAATGTTGTGTATGGTGGCAATGTAAATCTTGGAAACTACAAAAAACTTTTGGACAACGACCAAGTAAACGGAGCACTTATTGGTGAGGCAGCACTTGATGTTGACAATTTTGCAATTATGTGCAAAGAAAATTACTAAAAGGAAAGAAAATGGAGCACGTAGCACTTTACAGAAAGTATAGACCAAAAAAATTTGAAGAGGTGATTGGACAAGATCACATCACAAAAACTCTTCAAAATCAAATTATAAACGGGCAAATTGGGCACGCTTATCTTTTCACTGGTTCAAGAGGGACTGGAAAGACTAGTGTTGCAAAAATTTTTGCCAAATCTGTAAACTGCTTAAACCCAAAATTTGGTTCCGCATGCGGAGAATGTGAAAACTGCAAGAGGTTGGAACAAGAAAATGACATAAACATAATTGAAATTGATGCTGCTTCAAACAACAAAGTTGATGACATCAGAGAAATCAGGGACAAAGTAAAATTTATGCCTGTTGGCGCAAAGTATAAAGTCTACATTATTGATGAAGTGCACATGCTTTCTGACAGCGCCTTCAATGCTCTTTTGAAAACGCTTGAAGAGCCACCATCATATGTGATTTTTGTGCTTGCAACAACAGAAGTTCACAAATTGCCACAGACAATTCTGTCAAGGTGCATTAGGTTTGACTTTAGACTTGTGTCCACAGAAAACCTTGTAAGACAACTTACGAAAGTTTTTGAGAGTGAAGGCATAAAGTATGATGAAGAAAGTTTAAAAATTATTGCCGCAGCAGGAGAAGGCAGTGTGAGAGACACTCTTTCAATTGCAGACAGCATTGCAGCTTACTGTCAAGGGGACATCACAAAAGAAAAGACTTTGGCAGTTCTTGGCACAACAGACCACGCATTAATCATTGACTTTTTTGATAAGGTGCAAGACAAAGATGTTGGAGGTGTGCTTGCAAAGATTGATGAAATTGAAAAAGACGGCAAAAATTTGGCCGTGTTTGCAAAAGATTTGTCAAAGCATGCAAGAAATCTTCTTGTTTGCAAGTCTTGTGAAAATGCAAGTGAAATTTTAAATTTGCCTGATGATGTTTTTGCAATGTATGATGAGCAAGCAAAGAAGTTTGAAGAAAAAGATTTGATAAGATATATGCAAGTCTTTTCAAGTGCAGAAAGCGAAATTAGATATGCGCTTTCAGTGAGACTTTTGCTTGAGACAACATGTCTTACAGCTATGCTTGGATTTGATGTAAAAAAAAACTGAAAATTGAAAAGGATATAACAAAATTGTCAGCTACAAATGTTTGGGGAAAAATTGTTTTATATCTCAAGGAGCACAAAAAAGTTGCGCTCCATGTTGCGTGTGGTGATATCACAAACGCAAAGATTGAGGGGGACAAACTTGTCATCCGTTCAAGTGACGACTTTGTGATTGATGTGCTAGAAAATGGCAGAAAAGAAATTGAAAATGCTATTCGCTGGCAAGGGCTTGATTTGAAGTTTGAAGTGCAAAAATTTGAAAGCGGAGAGCAAAAAATAAATAAAGACATAAAAAATTTGCAGTCAACATTTGGAAGAAAATTGACTGTTGAAGAGTAAAGGAGATAAAAATGGGATACGGATTTGGTGGCGGTTTTGGCGGTGGAAACATGCAAGCACTTATGCGCCAGGCACAAAAAATGCAAGAGGACATGAAGAGAATTCGTGAAGAGATTGACGAAACGATTTACACATCAAGTGTTGGTGGTGGAATGGTTGAGGTTTCTCTTTATGGAAATCGCACCGTAAAGTCAATAAAAATCAAAAAGGAAGTTGTTGATCCAGACGATGTTGAGATGCTTGAAGATTTGGTGGCATCCGCTGTCGGTGATGCGTTGAGCAAAATTGCTGACGATGAAAAGACAAGACTTCCAAATTTGGGGATGTAAGCATGTTTGATGAGCCTATTGAGAGACTTGTAGAATATTTTAGAAACTTGCCAGGCGTTGGCAAAAAGACTGCCGAACGCTATGCTTTTTATATCTTGGAAAACAACAAAGAAAAAGCGCAAAACTTTGCTCAAGCGATTTTGGATGTAAAAGACAAGGTTAAACTTTGCAGTGAGTGCGGAAATTATTCTTCCACAGATGTTTGTCCAATTTGCAGAACACGAAATCAAAAAATTGTGTGCGTCGTGCAAGAGCCAAAAGACGTTGTTGCCATGGAAAAGGTAAAAAGTTTTGATGGAGTCTATCACATTTTGTTTGGCACAATAAATCCACTTGAAAACAAAGGACCAAATGATATACGCATCAAAGAATTGCTTGCAAGAGTGAGCAAAAATGGCGTGCAAGAAGTGATTATGGCGACAAATCCAGACGTTGAAGGAGAGGCAACAGCAATGTATATTGCCAAAATTTTGAAGCCACTTGGTGTCAAAGTCACACGCCTTGCACAAGGAATTGCAATGGGGAGCGACATAGAGTTTGCGGATGAAATCACACTTGAAAAAGCGTTAAGACAAAGACAAGAGATATAACAAATCGGCTAAACAGCCGATTTTTTCGTATATATACCTTGACAAAAAGTTGTGGGAGGGGGTATACTAAAAATAGAAGTTATACTCTTTCAAGAGTATAAAAGGCCCGGGAAAGTCAAAAGATAAAAAGGATAAACCGATGAAGAAGTGGCTCCTTGCACTTATGATATGTCTGTCCTTCTCGACATTGACTGTCGGACTTTTTCTGTTGCCACACACAATCAATGTTGTTTATCAAAGAGGACAAGAAGCTGAAGATAGAGAAGCCGAGAAAAGTGCTACAAACTACGATAGGTATGATTGGACAAGTACAGTTGCAGTAAAAACCATCACATTGAGCGGAGCAGCTAACTCGGCTACGGCAACCTTGTACGCAAACTCATGTAGTGCCGTTTATCATAATTGGAGAAATGATGGTGGTATTACGCCAATTGAATATTCATTTCAAAATGATGACTTGGTAAAATCAAAAAAAGTAATACTGCCCGATATTGGTAGCGATTATATAGGGAATGTCGTACATTTTGCAAAAATTTCGTTAAGTGGAACAACTACAAGGACATATTCTGCATGGAATACCACAGATTCAAGCTATACAATGCCAACACGAAGAAGTTACACTTTTTCTGGTTACTGGTCATCGAGCTCTGGTGGGACACAGTATATCACTGCCACAGGGTCATTAACCGCTGCTGGAAGAAATTCTGTTTCATACGGAGCGAGTGGTAGCACAACATGGTATGCACAGTGGGCACAGAACAATACACTAATAACTCTCTATCCTAATACAACAGCACCAGATAGCGTGACGATTGCAAAAGACACATGGCTATCTTCATTTACCCTTCAAGTCAGTCCTTCTGGGAAATCTCAGTGGAAAAGCATTTCAGCTTCATACACCTACACAGGTTCGGAGTATTATGTGCCAAGTGGCTGGGATATAAGATTTACTGCCACATGCAAAAGTGGGTATGCAGTTTGGAAAATTGAGTATAACAGTAGCAGAGTTTGGCCAGATGCGAGTGGATATTACACAATAACGAGTTTAAGCTCCAGCACAAGCGGGACATATTATTTCTATCCACTTGCGGGATACAAGGTAAGTGTTACTGCCGGTACAGGAGGAACAGTTCAGCATCAAACGAGCAGTCCAAAAATGGCATCAATCAGTGGTGGGGTAAAGTCAAGCACATCCTTTACAGCAACCAGTGGAGGAAACTGGTATGTTTCTAATTGGAGCAGTTATATTGATATTTATGCAAGGGCAAATACAGGTTATACATTTGATTATTTTTCTCCATCAGATTCTTCTGGGACAGTGACTTCGTCGAAGAGTATTTATGCGTATTTCAAGGCAAACAAGTATTCTATTACACTCAACCCAAACGGGGCAACAGGTGGAACAACATCTAATCAAACGATTTATGCGATGTATAACAACTCGGGTCTTTATGCCAATTCGACGCTCAAAGATTATACTTCGGCGACAATTACAGCGCCAACGAGGAATGGATATACATTTGGTGGATGGGTAACTTCGAGTGGTGTAAATCAAACTAATACAGTTATCATAAATTCAAGCGGCTCATTGACTGCAAGCAATGGGTACACAAACTCGTCAAGACAGTGGACAAGTACAAGCTCTCCGACTTTGTATGCAAAATGGACGGCGATATCTTATACAATAACGTATTCTGCTGGTGGAGGTTCCTTTGCAAGTGGTGTATCCAGCACTCAATCATATACAATAGTCTCAAATTCAACTTTGTATTCTTCAAGCAGTGTAACGAAAGCAGGATATATATTCAATGGATGGAAAGCATCAAATGTAAATGGAAATTGGTCTAATGGAGGAGTGTATAGTGCAGGGGCATCACTTAATGGCAATTATGGGAATTTAACATTGACCGCACAGTGGACGGGGGATAGTTATACTTTGACTTTTAATGGAAATGGTGGACAAGCAGATATTATGCAACTTAAGTGTAATCTTGATGGAAGCTTTGAATCTTATAGCAGTGGAACGTCAATTGGACTTCAAGATCAAACTGGTGGTTCAACATTTACTGTAAGCACAGATTATGTTGCTGCAGGATCAAGGAGTTTGAAAGTTGGCTATACATCTGGCAGCAACAATAGATTCTACTCTATTGGTGGATTGTTGAGTGGTACGACTTACAAATTTATGTCCAAAGTGTATATTCCGTCATCATCGAGTATATCAAGCATTCAAATGCATACCGAAAAATATGGAGGGAATTATACCAACTGGTCTGGGGTGTGGTCATCGTCGACATCTACAAAGGGTAGTTGGGTGACATTGTCGTGTGAAGAAACATCTCCTGTTACATCAGACACAAACCTTTATGCATTTTTCAATGTTTCTGGATCAGGGACTTTTTATATTGATGATTGGCAAATTTTTGCTTCAAAAACAAACAAAACAGTTACAAATGGTTCTTCATATAGTACATTGCCGACTGCTGTAAGGACAGGCTATACATTTAATGGTTGGGCAAAGAATCTCCTTACTGGTGGCGGTGGCGGAAACAACACAACATACAATAATGGTTCCGTAACAACTGGGAGTCAAAATGTTGACACATATTTCATTTTTAACCAAGAAGGAATGGTTAATGGGGAGACATATGTTTTTGAATTTGATGCACAGTTAAACTCAGATAACGATTGGCATTTTGCTATGAACAATGATGCATCATATGGAGCTTATATAAAGAAAGGCAACAACCAGATTGTTTTTGTTTATAACAGCAATTGGGGAGGAGTTCTTTTTGATGACTATGCTATCAGAACACCATCTGACCCATTAACAATTTCAAATGTTGTATGTTATAAACAAGGGACCTATATCACTAGCAGTACAACGGTGTCGACGGCAAGAGATCATGAGCTTGCAGGTGTGTGGACTATAAATAGTTATACTCTTACTGCATATGCAAACAGTGGTTCAATTTCAAGCACGAGTGGTTGGAGTGGAACTGGAAGCTCGGCAACAAAGTCTGTTAATTATTCAGCAAAATACAATACACTTCCTACGGTCTCAAGATCAAATTATAGCCTTAAAGGCTGGTATACATCTTCAAGTGGTGGCAGTACTGTGTCAACAGAAACAATGATGGGTGCAAGCAATGCAAGAATTTATGCACAATGGAATGCAATAGGAAGGACAATCACTCTCAAAGGAAGAATTGTCGGAAAGAATGGAACTGTGACAAATGCAGACAATCTTGGTGGGTCGGTGTTGACTGGGACATACACATCTGTTTCAAGTGGTTCAACTGGGTCTGGGACAATAAATCAATCAGCCAATACATACAGTTACACAATGCATCAAGGGTCGACATTGACAATCACTCCGACAGTTGCAAGTGGGTATAAGTATTTAGGATACAGTACGAGTGCAACATCAAAACCGACAGTAAATAGTTTTCCAACAAGTTCATCAATTACTGTGCCGAGTGCGGACACAACATATTATCTGTATTTCCAACAAGTTGCAGCGCCGCTCTATTACACAACTGAGCGTGGAGGCTATTGGTATTATGAAGATGGAGAGTACCCACAGACATATGTTGGGTCATCGCTTTCTGGTGCAAGTGCAACAGGCTCAACATTTAACATAAATGGCACAAATTATACGGTTTATTCTCTTGGAGCATCGAAATACATTCAAGTTGCATCACCTATGTCTGGAACAATCAAGTTTAATGGACAGACAGTGACACTTGCATCTGGCACAAAATACTGGTTTAGAATTGACCCAATCAGATGGAGAGTGTCAAAGTATGGCGCCTCGGCATCAGCTTATAGCCTTGCATCCGCAACATCCAATTTGGTGGGAGTGAGTGACATTTTGGGATATGGTAGAGTGAATACAACAACATCTACTTATACACAAACCAATCTCAAATCGGAGAATTTGTCAGCATACACACAAACATGTGCAGCAGTGGGCTACACAAATGCCGCAACAAATATGACATACACATTCGACCAACTTAGTGGTGATGGGACATCGTCAAAGACGACGACATACACAAAAAGCATTACACAAGCAAGCACTCTTACAGTAGCATCGCTTTCAGACATACAAAAAGCCGCTCACAACGGGACGGCACAGGAAAATCTTCAAACATATGCAAGTGACTTGTCAGCGATGCTACAATGCAGAGATTACAACAACTCAACAGGCTGGACAAGCAGTATTTACAACATTGGCTCTGGCATAGCAGTTGGACCGGGTGCGTCATATACTGGCAAATATTGGGCAAATACAGACAACGTGTTTGGATTTGTGTATGCACACCAAGCAAGCTATGCAACGTGCCTCGGTGGGGGCTTGCCATCTGGTTATACAAAAATGAGTTATATTCAAAGTAATGGTGGAGGACCAGCAATTGGAACAGGTTTTAAACCTAATCAAGATACAAGAATTGTTGCTGATATAGTGACAAACAGCACAACAACAGATATGTATAACTTGTGGTATGGTGGAGCAACTTCCAGTGGTGTTGGTATGGAAGGTTATGCGTGGAGTGGTGTATACGATATTAACTATGCAACCAATTCTGCCAATTTTGGGGCAGTCACATATGGTAACAGAATTGTGATTGACCAAAATAAAAATGTTACAACGGTGTATGATTTGACGGCTGGTAGTGTAACAAATTATACAAATTCTTATTCAACGTGGCAGTCTGATTCTGGTTTGATTCTTTTTGGAATATGTCGAGGAGGTCAATGGACATTCTCCTATGGATCAATTAAAATATATGGATTTAAAGTATATGACAATGGATACCTTGTTCGGGATTTAATACCGGTTAAAAATTCTTCCAATAATTATGGAATGTATGATATAATCGGACAACAGTATTATTCAGCTACTGGTCCATATAGTTTTACTGGTGGCTAACAGAAAACTGAACATAACATATAAAAAGCAGAGAAATGTAATTCTCTGCTTTTTTCTTTTATCAATTTTTTGTGAAAAGACATATGATATATTGAGTTATATTTTAGGAGGTTTATATTTTATGTCTTTTTACATTAACAACAACAATCCGAACAAACCTGGTCCTATCAATGGAAACCCAATGAACGGAATTTGTGAAAAGGTTTTGATTGAAACGACAAAGGTGTTTGACGCATGCGTATGCTCTAGTACGGAAACTGGTGTGATTTTGCAAGTTGAAAATTTGACGCCAGAAAATCCTTCTTTGCCACTTACCTATGTTTCTGCAACAAACACAACTGGCGAGGAGCCTGCAATTTCAAATCTTGTGATTGACAGGCTTGACACTTGTCCAAATTATGCAAATGTAAGTTTTACGTTGACAATTCCTGTGACGGTTACATACCGTGATGCAAATGGGGTGCTTGGCACGGGGACATCAACAATTACGTTAGAAAAGTCGGTGCTTTTGTTTGTTCCACAACCTGCTATGACACCTGTCAATGTGACAGCAACGGCGACAATGTCTAGCAGAATTGGCACTTTCACCGAGCCAAACATCTTTACAATCACTTGTTGCATAAGAGTGATTGTGAAAGTGGTCAGTGTGGTTGATATTTTGGTGCCATCTTATGGATATCCAACTCTTCCACCTTGCCAAACAACGCCAGTGCAGTCTTGCCCAGGTTTGCAAGATTTGCCGGTATATCCAATTGCCACAGGGGACAACACAATCATCACAACAACAAATGCATAAAAAAAGACCGAATTTTCGGTCTTTTTTATTTTGTTTTGTCAAGTTTGTCGAGCATTGGCTTTTCATTGTCAAGATGTTTTGAGCGGAATTCATGTGACAATTCTTGTTTAAACAACTTGTCTTCTTCTGCCCACACAAGTGTAAATTTTTCGTATACTTTTTGTGGTTGTGCTCCTTGTGGTAAATTTGCTTTTGCTGCATTTCTGTTTTCAATGGTCGTCAAGTGAGCAAATGACGTATCTTTTGGCATTTTATATTGCAAATATACTGTTTTTGAAACAGCAACAAGGTCTCTGCCAGTCAAATCTTTATACATTGAGACCAAAGTTTCTGGCAATTTTGCTGGATTAAGTTTGATGATGTCCTTTTGTGATAGTGTACGCTTGTCTTTTGGTGCTTGTTCCCAAAGATAAAGCATCAAAAGTTTGAGCTCTTTTTTATCTAATCCTACAATCAAGTGATCACGTTTCATGGCGTACCTCCAATATATTGTTATTATATCTAACAAACTTTTTATTGTCAATATACATTTTTAAATGTCGAAAAATTTTTTTTAAAAAAATGTCAGTTTTGATTGACAATTATTTTTTTTATGCATATAATAGTGCTAGCACTTAAAAGTCGAGAGTGCTAGCAATGTAAAAAGGAAAGAATATGGAACTCTCCGAAAGAAAAACCAAAATATTGAATATTGCTGTTGAAGAATTCATAAAAGATTCTGCACCAATCACAAGTAATTCAGTCAAGGATAACACCGCTTTGGATGTGTCTACGGCAACACTTCGCTCAGAGCTCAACGCACTTGAGGCGATGGGGTATTTGAAGCAGCTTCACACTTCTGGCGGGCGTGTGCCTACGGCGCAAGGGTATAGATTTTATGTTGAAAATCTTCTGAAAAACATAAAGGCTACAAATGGTGAGCTTGAAGAAGTGAGAAAACTGATTGAAAACAGAACGCAAAGCTTGTCTGATCTTGTTGCGGGGATTGCAAAAATCATCAGCAAGGCGACAAATTATCCAACGGTTGTGCTTGTAAATGGCATTGAAAACCTTGTTTTGCAAGAGTTTAAGATCATTCCGCTGTTGGACGAAAAATGTATGGTTTTGATTGGGACAAATTATGGATACATCACTGACACCATTGACACAACGGCTTCGGCTGAAAGTTGCAACGACGCCTCAAATTATCTTACAAAGTATTTTAAGGGCGAAACGATGGGCTTTATGATGGAAAACATAAAGGACCTTAAAGCAGGCATGAACAGCGAAATTTCCGCATTCCAAAATGTGGTTGACAACATTGTTGCAGGGCTGTCAAGGCTTAACAAGCAAAAACTTTTGAATGTTCAAGCTGAGAGCATGGTTGATTTGGTTGAAAACGAGAAAATTGAAGAAACCAAAAAAGTTATGAAAACTCTCAACGACAGAGAAGAACTTATTGAAGTTTTGGATGATGATGACAGCGAGATTTCAGCCGTTGTTGCTGACGACAATGGACAAAAATGTTCGGTTGTGAAAGCTCCAATCATTGTCGGTGGAAACAAAGTGGCGTCAATTGGCGTGTTTGGGCCACAAAAGATGGATTATATGGGCATAGCATCAGCGCTTAAGGTTTTGGTGGATGAGCTTAACAAGGAGAAAGGAGATACATGAAAAAGAGAGACGAAAATTTAGAAGAACACGAATTGCACGAGCACTGCCATTGCCATGAAGGTGAAGAATGCACTTGTGGCGAAGAATGTGATTGTGGAGAGGATTGCACATGTGGTGATGAGTGCAAATGTCACGAGCATGAAACATGTGAATGCCACGATGAAGAGGCTGGACAATATCTTGCCATGGCACAGAGATTGCAAGCAGACTTTGACAATTATAGAAAGAGGGTTGCAGAACAACTCGATTATCAAAGAGAAGAGGGCAAACGTAGTGTGATTGAAGTCTTTTTGCCTTGTCTTGACACTTTTAAAGAGGCAAAAAAGAACATTGAAGACGAAAAGGTTTTGGCTGGAATCAACATGATTGAAAACAAAATCTTGGAAGCGCTTAAAACATTGAAAGTGGAAAAAATTGAGGCTGTTGGGCAAAAATATGACCACAACTTGCACGAAGTGATTGCAGTTTTGCACGACAACGAAAAAGAAGATGATATCATCTTGGATGAATTCCAAGCAGGATATAAATTTAACGGAAAAGTCATTAGATATTCAAAAGTCATTGTAAATAAAAGGGAGGAGAATAAAAATGAGTAAAATTATTGGAATTGACTTAGGAACAACAAACTCTTGTGTTGCAGTTATGGAAGGTGGAAAGCCAACTGTTATTGCAAATGCAGAAGGAGACAGAACAACACCATCAGTTGTTGCTTATACAAAAGAAGGAGAAAGGCTTGTTGGAAAAGTTGCAAAGCGTCAAGCTATTGTAAACCATGACAACACAGTTATCTCAATCAAAAGAGAGATGGGATCAAACTATAAGGCAAAACTTAATGGAAAAGAATATACTCCACAAGAGATTTCTGCCATGATTTTGTCAAAACTTAAGACAGACGCAGAAAGCTATTTGGGAGAAAAGGTGACTCAAGCAGTTATCACGGTGCCTGCGTACTTCAACGACAGTCAAAGACAGGCTACAAAGGATGCTGGAAAGATTGCTGGACTTGACGTTTTGAGAATTATCAATGAGCCAACAGCTGCTGCTCTTGCTTATGGACTTGACAAGGGTGAAAATGCAAATCAAAAGATTTTGGTTTATGACCTTGGTGGCGGTACATTTGATGTTTCTATTCTTGAAATTGGTGATAATGTTTTTGAAGTTTTGTCAACAAACGGAAACACAAGACTTGGTGGAGATGACTTCGACAACAGAATCATTGATTACCTTGTAGAAGAGTTTAAAAAGGCAAATGGTGGAATGGATTTGTCACAAGACAAACTTGCTATGCAAAGACTTAAAGAAGCTGCTGAAAAGGCAAAAATTGACCTTTCTGCAACTCCTATGACAACGGTTTCTTTGCCATTTATCACAGCTGATGCAAATGGTCCAAAACACCTTGAAGTTGAGATTACAAGAGCAAAATTTGATGCTTTGACAGAAGATTTGGTAAAAGAAACAACAGAATGCTGCACAAAGGCATTGAAAGATGCAAATCTTACAACAGCTCAAATTGACAAAGTGATTTTGGTTGGTGGTTCAACAAGAATCCCAGCTGTTGTTGAAGCAGTAAAAAATTATACAGGCAAAGAGCCATTCAAGGGAATCAACCCAGATGAATGTGTTGCCGTTGGTGCTGCAATTCAAGCCGGAGTTTTGGCAGGAGATGTTAAGGACGTTCTTCTTTTGGACGTTACACCACTTTCACTTGGAATTGAAACTTT
>Ga0265300_10003263_pt1 | contig 13406 bp, 13 predicted proteins | sample AusTroGonzalo_MG_FD_193482 | JGI IMG/M metagenome (GOLD analysis project Ga0265300, IMG submission 193482) | Bovine rumen microbial communities from tropical cattle in Woodstock, Queensland, Australia - Gonzalo_03 | ecosystem: Host-associated > Mammals > Digestive system > Stomach > Rumen ... | reverse complement strand
GGCTTGGTTGTTCCATGTGGTGCACACCTATCGTATGCACTGGGAGGAGAACTTCTCCTCGCTGGAGAACACCGGCATTGTCTGGATGCGCAACTATCTGATGACGCTCGTCATTTGCGGCCTGTCGTATTTCTATTTGTGCTTCTCTTCTCATCCTACGCGAGTCTTTACCCAGGAACTGCTCGTGCTCTATCTCCTCACTGCCAATACGGCGCAGATCCTCTTGCGTAGCAAGCCCTGGCAGGAAGAAACGGAAGAAGACGACGACAAAGTAGAGGACCCGGTCAAGAAACGTTACCGCGAGGAGCTGGAGGCATGGATGGAGAAGGACAAACCCTATCTCAATCCCGATTTCCGATTGACAGACCTCATGCTCGTATTGCCGATGAACCGCACTTATCTCTCCAATTTCATCAATGGAGAGTATGGGTGCAATTTCTACCAGTATGCGACCAACTACCGCATCCGGGAAGCCAAGCGTCTGATACGTGAGCACCCGGATATGAAGCTGCTGGAGGTTGCCGAGCTATCGGGCTTCTCCTCGGCGATCACTTTCTCCCGCACCTTCGCCAGAGAAGAGGGGTGTACCCCTTCCGAATGGGCAAAGCTAAACGAACCCACTCTCTCCTAACGCTCTGCGGATGGATTCCCGGAGTCATTGGCGCATTAATCATCCTGAATTTTTGTGCGTTTCCTTGTGTATGTCAAAAAAAAGCAGTACCTTTGCACTCGCAAAGGTTTTAGAGGATTAGCGCTATGAAACTATCGCAAGAACAAATAGACAAGATATCGAAGGTCCTGGAGAGGACAACGGGCATTATCGCCTTGGTGAGTGTTATTCTAATGCTCACATTGCCTAAAGGTGCGGTGGGGAGTTGGTTTGTATGGACCTTTATCGGACTCTTTTTCGGTTTTGCGATACTAACCGGCATCGTCAAGAATTGGGCCACTGATGAAGAGGCAGAAGAGAAAAAGAAACTAATCAAAGAAGCGATGCAGGAGCTGCAAGCAGAGAAACTGATGAAGAAACATAACGTCCCTGCCGACGAGTGCATCAAAAGCCCGCTGAAAGGTCTCACTCCTCAACAAGAGGAGGTGGTTGTTGACGAGCTCCGCAACAAAATATTAATCGTTAATGGTCATCTTAAAACTTCTGAATTAAAGCATTTACTTAAAGCGTTGGCTGTAGATGGCCGTCTGGACGATCGTGATATGGATAGGGTGGTTGATTGGGTTGAACAAACCACCGGACAACCCGTTGATCGTCGAAACTTCAAGTACGATTACACGGAAAAAATCAGTGACTCGCAAGTCTCCAAATGGGGCAACAGAATTCGAGAACGATTTGAGCAAATTGAGATTTCCTGAGAGTCTCAATCGCAAATTTGCACCTCTCAATAATAGGCAGTATATTTGCAGCAGATTACACAAACTGCCTATTATGAAAAAACTTTTCTTCCTTTTCGCCTCTCTGGCGATCGTTATCAGCGCGATGGCGCAGGATGTGATTATCACTACTGACGCGCAGAAGATCGACGCGAAAATTATTGAGGTTTCCAAGACCGAAATCAAGTACAAAGAGAAGGACAATCCGAACGGACCGACCTTTGTCTTGGAGACCGGCGAGATCAGTTCTATTATTTATGCCAACGGTAAGGTGGTCTTCTACAATCCGCCATCCACCGAAGCACCCAAAGAGGAAGCTTCGGCTCCTCAACCTGCAGCAGTGGTCACCTCCAGCAATGTGGCTGAGGCGGACAACTACAATGCAGAGATCCTCTTGCTGTCCGGCCAAATCATCAGGGGACGATTGATGGAAGTGGCCAACAACTATGTGGCCTATACCTTCAACGCGAAGTATTTCACCATGCCCGCATCGCAGGTGGAGAAAGTGACGGACCTTAGAAACGGTCAAGTGACTGTCTATCATGGTCGGAGGCTTGATCAAACAGAGGATACAAGCACTTCCGCTGCCACTTCTCCTGTCAAGAAAAGCGGACGCATCTACCGGGATAATGGCGAGTATATGCACGACAACACCTATATCTCCCAGAAGGAAGTGGTGCGTATCCTCAAAGTGGAGAATGAGGCGGCCTACCGACAATGGAAGAAAGGAGAAGGTATGCTGATTGCCGGTTCGCTCTTCACGGGCATAGGCGGCTCCTTGGCTCTGTGTGGGTTCATCCCTCTGGCAACAAGAAATTACGGTGCTTGTATAGGCATGGAATGCAGTGCTCTGGGTGCTGTGGGAATAGGTGTGGGACTGGTATTGGGCGCTTCTATGCAGTACAACAAGGCGATTGATATCTACAATTCCAAGCACGACCGCGCAGCCCTTCAGCTCAGATGGCATGTTTCTGCCGACAGAGTAGGCATCGCTCTCGCTTTCTAAGCACCGATACCTCTCTAATACGCCACCCGCCTCTACTGATCGCCACGCCTAACCTTTCTCAATTTCATTAAAAATGGCATTCAGATTTGTTTATGTCATTTTTTTGTAGTAATTTTGCAGGCAAAATTGCATTACCCCTTCCCGCGTACCGGTTTCCCCACCGGGGACACCTAGTGCACGCAAAATTGCTGAAACAAGAAATCGACCGATTAAATGGCGCAATAAAATCAGTATATATATGCCTAAGTTTTTATTACCATTATTCTTTTTCCTCTCTGTAACTACGGTTACTGCAGTCAGCGACAATCCTCCCGTCTATATCTGTACAGGGGGTAGTAGTGTTTGCTATCATAAGACTTCTGATTGTAGAGGTCTCAGCCGTTGCAGTCGCGAGATTATTCCTGTCTCGTTAGAGGACGCGCAAAAGGACGGACGCCGCCCGTGCAAGATTTGTTATGGAAATAATAATTAAGGATAATCAGTATTATGGCACACAAAGGTGTAATTTACATTCTCACTAATCCCTCTTTCAAGGAGTACGTTAAGATTGGCTACGCGCACGATATAGAAAATCGTCTGCGCCAATTGAACCGCAGTGAAACCATCCCGTTCGCATTTCGCGTGTACGCGATATATGAGGTAAATAGCGAGCTGACTGATAAGGAACTACACAACCTCATTGATAACCTTAATCCTGACTTGCGTACCATCGAGACCTTTGACGGAAAAAAACGGGTGAAGGAGTTTTACGCTATGTCCGCTGAGGACGCATATTCTATTTTAGAGAGCATAGCCAAGATTAGCGGCACAACTTCTTGTTTGAAGAGACTTACGCCCGAAGGGCATGAGGTGCTCGATGAGCAAACAGCAGAGGAAGTTAAGGAAGAGGCTCGCCGTGGGCCATTCCGTTTCTCCGAGGTTGGCATTAAGCCCGGAGAGAAGGTAGTTTTTATCGAGGATAGTTCTATTCAGCCTGTAGTTATTGATGATCGTCATATAGAGTATAACGGTCAAACTACCTCATTATCTGCTTTAGCGCAGCAGATCAAAGGTTTTAATCATGCAGTTCAAGGTACTTTGTGGTTCGCTTATAAAGGTGTCAAATTAGCAGACCTTCGTCTGCAAATGGAAAAACGTAAATAAGTAATCAAGAGAAAAATGGCAAACGAAAGAATTACAGAAGATATAGTACGGCAGCATTTCAAAGATGATGCACTTTTTACGTCGGTTAAGTTTGAAGAACAGAAATCCTCGAATAAGCTTATCACAGAGTTATTAAAGGGGAAATCTAAGTCCGGCGGTTCAGGTGACGGACGTCCGGAATTTATTATTTCATTCCCAACGAATAGTAATTATATTATCGTTGTAGAATGTAAAGCAAAAACATCCAATCACGAAAGCAAGGATAGGAATGTTCCGAAAGATTTTGCCGTAGACGGAGTTTTACATTACGCAGAGGCATTAAAGAGAGACTTTAATGTCCTCGCAATAGCCGTAAGTGGAGAAGATGATATAGAATTACTTGTTTCGCATTTCTATTGGAAAAAAGGCAATAGTAATTACGCGGAACTGTCAGACACCAAACTCCTTGCTATAGATGACTATTTACAGGTATTCGAAGATCAGTTCTTTATCTCGGATTTCTACACGCGAGATATTGCGTATAAAGCACAGGAATTAAATGAGGAGTTTCATTTGCGCTCTATTACTGAAGATAAGCGCTGTACTATGGTCAGCGGTATGCTACTCGCCCTGATTAATGATGATTTCCGAGAAAATTATGTATCTGAGCCGACTATCCATGACCTTGGACAAAGTATGCTTGCAGCTATTGATGCGGTGATTGATGATGAGCAAGATATGGTGCGTAATAAGAGTGCCTTGATTAAAGAGTTCTCTTCCTTACTAAATGAACCCTTATTTGCTTTTGAGACTATCAACAACACCGATACGCACAAAGTAGAAGATACCTTACAAACAGCAAAAGGCTTTATTGCTTATTTAGGAAAGTACGTATTCCCATTGATTAAGCACTCCAATATTGGTTACGATGTATTGGGACGCTTCTATGTGGAATTTATACGATATGCACAAAGTCAGCAAAAACAGGGGTTAGTGCTTACTCCGGCGCATATTACCGAACTATTCTGTGACTTGGCAGACTTAAGACTAAATGATATTATTTATGATCCTTGTTGCGGAACAGGTGGCTTTTTGGTAGCAGCGATGCAAAGATTGTTTAATAAGGCAGGGAATAATATGGAGAAACGCCGTCATATTCGCCAAAAGCAAATTTGCGGTGTAGAAATGAGACCTTCCATGTATGCGTACGCATGTTCAAATATGCGTTTTAGGGGGGACGGAAAATCAAATATCTATAATGGGGACTGCTTCTTGCACACTACACTGATAAAAAATAATCATAAACCGACCGTTGCATTCCTCAATCCGCCATATGATGTGGGTTGTGACGGACAAATGAAGTTTATTGAGCATGCATTGGATGTGCTTGATCCAAAAGCTGAAGGACGTGTAGTTGCTATCGTGCAGATGAGTTGCGCGATAAAGAACGACAAGGACCTTAAGGCAGTCAAAAAACGCATTCTTGCTAAGCATCATCTAAAGGCTGTTCTTAGTATGCCGGATGATTTGTTTTACCCTGTTGGGGTTGTTACCTGCATTATGGTCTTTGAGGCAAACAAGCCCAATGCCGGTCGCAAAACATGGTTCGGGTACTTTAAAGACGATGGATTTGAGAAACGCAAGCATTTAGGACGCATTGATGCGCGTAATAAATATTCGGACATTAAACGCCGCTGGTTAAAGGTGTATCAAAATGAAGAACAAGTTCCGGGTCTATCTGTTCGTCAAGAGGTAACATTTGAGGATGAGTGGTGCGCAGAGGCATATATGGAAACGGACTATAGTACCCTTTCCGAAAAAGACTTTGAGAGAAAGATGAAAGATTATATCGCATATAAATTCTTGAACGAACAATGGTTACATTAAAAGATATATTTAATGTATGGTACGGAGTAAACTTAGAGGTTGTTAACTCTAAGGTCGTTGAAAAAGGAATACCATTTGTCTCTCGTCAGTCGGTTAATAATGGTGTTGTTTGTCATGTTGCTCCAATAGATGGGGTTGCTCCAAACCCAGCGCACACATTAAGTATTGCAGTTAGTGGAAGTGTCCTTTCTACTTTCTATCATGATTATCCGTATTACAGCGGGCGAGATGTATATGTAGCAGAGCCTAAAGAACCTATGACGAAAGAAGAAATGCTTTATTACGCATACATAATTGAGCAAAACAAATATAGGTATAACTACGGTCGCGGTGCCAATAGAACTTTTAGAGATATTGTTGTCCCTGACAGAAATGAAGTGCCAAAATATATAGAGGAATACCATGCAGATTTCAAACTATCCGAAAAATCTATTATACCAAACAAAAAAACATTAAACACAAATGAGTGGAAGTGGTTTAGGTATGACGAAATATTTGATATACGACATGGTTTTTATAATAAGAAGCCTGAAGATAATCCAGAAGGAGATATTCCGTTTGTTGGGGCTGCCGATTCCAACAATGGTATTACATCATTTACCAATATAGAGACCATTGAAGCAACTACAAAAACAGGCGAGGGAATGAATGCTCCCTTAGATGAGAAAATATTTGAAAATTGTATTGCTGTTACCAATAATGGTTCAGTAGGATACGCATATTATCAAGCAACAAAATTTACTTGTACGCACGATGTTAATCCACTATATCTCAAGGGTCATGAATTAAACCAATATATAGCATTGTTTTTATGTACCCTTATTGAGAAAGAACGTTTTCGTTGGGCGTATGGTCGTAAATGGCGTCCCGTTCGTATGCCTTCCTCGCTTATCAAACTTCCTGCCACTCCCGCAGGCGAACCCGATTGGCAATTTATGGAGGATTATATCAAGTCTCTTCCTTATTCCAAAAATCTTGAGCCTGTTGATTCGAATATATTAGTTGATGAAATTCTTGAATATAAAAAGAAAATAGCGTCTCTTGAACACCAACTACAAGAACAAAAACATAGTGACATTCATTACCATATAAACGCTGAAAACATTAGTCTCCAAACCGATGGTACTATTAACATCGGCGAGATAAACGAAAAATAATACATATACTGCATAGCAGTTGAGCATCCCCTTGCCTTTCAAATTAGCCTAGGAAACTATAAGACACAGAGCCGAGAGGATGTCCCACGTAGCAAACAACTACGGCGTGGGGCGTCTGTTCTTTCTGTTTTGTGTCGCTTCCTAGGCAGCATTTGTAAATAGGGAAACAGCACCCCGCGCTTTTATTTTACAAAGCCATGAGTATTATTCTAAACAGCCCAAATGTAGTTATCGGACATATGTCTGGCGGTACTATTAACATCAATAACAATGCCGCTCCCGAACCTGCGAAAAAGAAAGAACCTCAATGCGAGGATATAGAACCGGTCGAGCCGAAATCCGACCCGCCTAAATTCTTCTGCGTCTCAGAAAAATTCCCTGAGCAAAATATACGCGAACGACTCGCCGCCGAATTATCTCATTCTGCAACTAAAAGAGAATACTGCCGGGCACTGTATCGCCTGCAACATATGGGCTGTATTAATATCGATCAATATGCCTCAGACGCAAAAAGAGCTGCCGTTTTGAATGAATATCAATCTACATTTAAACTCTCAGCAAGTGATTTTTGTAAGGCACGCGCTTCTCGATACGCGCAGAATTAGGCAGAATATTGGCAGAGAATTGGCAGTATATTAGCAGAATAAGCAGATTTCTGGCATAATCGGCAGAGTTTTGGCACTCCTTTTCAGGGGTGCTTTTTTTATGTCTACTTTTGCATCGCCATCCGCTAGTGAACGGCACGTTGCCGCTCCATAAAATCGGATGTGTGATGTTATGAAAACTACTAAAAATCCAGCGCCATTTAATCGGTCGATTGATTGGTACCATCCGCTTGAGGTCGCCGATTGGGAGTTCGTGGAGCAGGGAACGATCATCCGCGACTTCGTCGCACAACCGCAAGAATTCGTACGCATCCTGCTGCGTGACGCAACCGTCATCCTCGCCCGCAGACATTCCTCTGCACGTCCTAAAGACGGAGGAGCGGCTCGTCTCTATGGTACAGAAGGCGAGTACGGGCACTTCTTCTCGCTGTCATCCATCGGTTTCAACGAGATCAAACCTATATGGAATGAAGCCATGGAAAGTTTTGTTGGAGGTTCTATTTATCCTGTTCTAAGGAATTTTATCGACGATGAGCGCAGCGGAGGATTGCGCACCCACATCGCTATGTACGAGATCTGGCACGGCAAGCGTGACCCCGAGTGTCACGTCCATCACCTCAACCGCGATAAGTTCGACTATTGCGAAGCAAACCTCATCCAGCTGGAGAAGCGCATCGAGCACCGCGAAGCAGATAGGCGGCAGAAAATGCTTGCCGAAAAAGTTCCTAACCTGCATGCCTTCACCTACGAGCGGCTGCGCGAACTACAAGACCCACGTACAATGCCGCGCGAGGAGTTCGAAAAGCAACTTGCACTCATCCCCGTCTTCACCATCGATCCCGATTGTGACCGCCGCGAACCAAACAAACATTACGACCCCTTCTGTGAACGTGACGACCCCGACTCAGCTGCCCACTTGGCCCCCTTTTCACTCTAGCTGCCCACTTGACCCCCCTTTCCATCTTCAACAAATACGAATTTGGAGAACCTAAAGATTAATAACCTATGTGTGTTTTGGCTTGTCTATTTTTTTCGAAAAAGCACACAAGCAAAAATAGACAAGCTATAGCATAAAAGTTTAATTTACAATATTTTACGCATATGAAATATACCTATCTTTCCGAACTGCGCAAGTTGCGCAATACCATCAAAGCCTGTGAGGCACGTATCGACGAAATATCCGACCTAGCCACCGAAGAAGCGATTGCATTAGCACCCAACGGAGGCGAGTTCATCGCAGACGGTCACCGTTTCCAACTGCAAAAGACGGATGTGATAGACATGAGCAATTACAGCCGCTACAAAGGCGAAGACGCGGTGCGTTGGCGGCAGAAGAAAGCCGCGCAAGACCAATCCAAGAAATATTCATCTGCGCTCACCAAGGAGATGAAAGGTATCGTTGAAGCCTTTGTTGCTCAGCACCCCGACTGGGAACCAGATGAGGTCAAACTGACGGTGAAGGTGATTGAGTAAAGAAAACAGAAAAGAAGCAAAAGAAAAAAGAAAACCATTCGGGTAGGGGTATACACCCCACTATGTTACACATAGTACCCCAAGCGGATGTTTCCCCCCTTAATTCTTAAAATATTTTTTTATGACCGAATCAGTACAATTAATGTGGGACTTATTATCACCCTCATTTGCTTATTTAAATGTTTGGAATTCGTTCCGCGCATATTGGCAAACGCTTACTCTCGCCCGTCAACGGCAGATATACTGGTATCTCCGCGAACAGAAAAGACGCGGCGAACCAATAAAAGAACACCCCCTTTACGCCATCCAAGACTGCAATCCGCGCCCCACTAACTGGAATGGCCGTCGGGGTGTCAACGAAAAGATCAAAACAGAAAAGATGGTCATCGCTAAATATGACGGTTCGTTCGGAACGTACACGCTCCAAGAGGCCAAACTGTTTGAGATGACCGATATAACCCCCCTCAACTGATAATGACTATCAACGATCTACAAGACGCGTTCGACTGCCTGAGCGGCATCAACGCACAGACCTGGTTCATCGACCGCAACCTCGCCTACGCCTCCGACACGGCACTCGCCAACGAGCTCCACGAACGCGGCTTTCGCATCATCGCACCGGCGGCGGAGTGGTAGGCTTTGTCCATTGTGCGGGATATGATCCCGCCTACATTGTTCACTTTTGGCACATGATTGCGCCAAGAAATAGCTAACTTTATCGAGACATTAACGAGACATTAACCTGACATCCCCCTCTCCGGCATAGAGGGTCTCCCCCTCGGGAGGACTGCTAGCGTAGCGATAGTCCGACCGAAGAGTGGAGGCATCGGGAGCCTTAATGACCTTTAGGTCAGTCCGTGCGACCGATTGCCGAACACGATGGCAAAATGCATCTTAAAACCCAACGCCGACGCCCAACAAGTCCGGCGCGAAATGAAACGACGAGGGTATATACTCCGTACTTACCAACGCCCCGACGGCAGCGTCAAGTACACCCTCCGCAAAAATACCTATTACCGAAAGGAGGTGGAAAAAGAATGAAAACATCTAACAAAATCCCACTCACCGAACTGGCCATGCGGCTGGGGAAGCGGATGAACTATCCGATCGGTATGAACCACCTGGCGGTGCTGATACACGGTTGGCGGAAGAAACGGCCGAAGGAAGCGCCTGAGTTTCACGTACTGTCGGTACGCAAGCGGCGTGACGGTTATGTCTGGCTCACACCCCGTGAAACGGCCGATCTGAGCCGCTACGCAGGCTACGATTTATCAAAAACGTAACATTGTTACACTAAACGGAGACGATTATTTGGTCGCCTCCGTTTTTTATACTACTTTTGCACCGTCAAACAAAAATGAGCCTTAACTATGAAGGTTTGTGCAAGTCGAGTGTAAGCTCGCTTACGCAACTCGACGAAGCCGAAGCTCCAAAAATTAAATTTATTTAATTTATGAACAAGCTGAAAATTATCAAGATCATCGTGTCGGTGCTTATCGCCGCACTCACAGCCCTTGGCGCTGCCATCGGCCTGAACAGCTGTAACGTCGTCCGCACCATCACCAACAAGAGTGAGTACTACCAACGCGGCGACACCTCCGTCATGATCCAAACGAAGACGACTGAGTCCTACGATGCCACGAAGAAGTAAACGACCGCTTCTCTAAAGAAAGGTCTTAACCATTAAACCAAACCTTTATCCCCTCTCATCTGGCTTAGAGGGGTCCTCAATCCTCGAGACGTAAACCGAAACCGAAGGTTGTTTGCGGCTCGAAGAGCGAGGGCATCCGCGGAACGTCCTTCCGCTTTCGGAAGGAGTGGCCTCCGCCTAGGATGGTCTTCCGAGGATAGCCAGCGCGAAATGGCAAAAGTTCAATGGGCAAAAGGTATCGACTATGTATCCGGCCTTTTGTCGAAACGTCCGAAGAAAGGTGAGATGCACTCTGAGCACAGCAGCGCACTGCTGGCCACCCACCGCGTAGCAGAGACGACTAACCCCGTCTGCACCCGTATCTACATGGTGGGTGAGTACGACCGTAAGACGCCTGTGCTCGCCGATGAGATGGCACGCCGCCAGCGCTTCGCCGCTGTCTCTGCAGCCGTAGCTGCTCGTGCAAAAGACGTATCGAAGATCACCGCGGATCAGATCGCCTTCCAGGCACAGAAGGAGACCGGCTACAAGACCATGAAGAGCTATCTCTGGAGTCTTGAGGCTGCCGCTTATGACCAAGCTCACCCGCAGGGCTAATGGCCAACGCCAACGCCAAAGCCAAACAAAAAGGGCAGCCAAATGGCTGTCCTTTTGTCGAGAAGTAATCGTTCGAACGTAGTGAGATAAGAAAACTGCGTACCGCAATAATCGTTCGAACGGAGTGAGATAAGAAGAGGTGACTCGAAAATCGCGAACACGATAATCGTGCCCCGCAGGGGCTAAGACCACCCGACCCTTTTGTTCTATGCTTGCGCTCATTCCTCGGACTGGGGAGTCCTTGGGCGCTGCGCTCGGAGTGCCATCCGAGGCACTCCTTCACGTCCCGAACTACCACGTTCGTGCCTGATGAGGGTTGTGAGAGTCACCTATAGCAAACGGGAGGACCATCTGATGATGATTCTCCCGTTTGGTCGAGAAGAGGTGACTCGAACACCCGACCCCCACGTCCCGAACGTGGTGCGCTACCAACTGCGCTACTTCTCGTTTTTTCGGGATCCGAAAAAACTCGGAGTCCCTCAATAGTTCTCGTTTGCAGACCGATTAAAACGCTAGCGGAGCGATGTTTTAATCGGAGAGGAGGAAGTGCGAGTCGCCTCGATTGACAGAGTCAATCCTCCTAGACGAGCCCCTTCCGACGAGAAAGCGGGTGCAAAAGTACTACAAAAAATTGACATACGCAAATTTTTCGGCAATTATTTTGCACTTTTTCGACGGAAAGTGCGTTTTCTTGCAGAAATAGGCGTTCCTTGAGCCACTATCTGACGCGTTTCTGCTTCTGTCAGCGACTCCGCCTCCACATCCTTGGGCAACTGATAATTGCCACCCGCCGTATGGATATAATAGCCGTACCTACCCTTGATCACCTTCAGGTCACCCCACTGATGCAGCGGCGTCGAGCTATCCTGATGCTCGCGGATGAGCGCGATAGCCTGAGCAAGCGTCAGCGTCAGCGGATCGGTGCCACGCGGGATGCTCACAAACGCACCTGCATAACGCACGTACGGACCGAACTTACCCTCACCTATCACTACCTCCTTGCCTTCATACTCTCCCAGCGTCATGGGCAGGGCTGTCTTGAATAGATCCAGCGCCTCGCGGAGCGTGATGGTGAAGATCGACTGACCTTTCTTCAGACTGACAAAACGCGGCTTGTCTTTCGCTGCATCTCCCAGTTGTACGCACGCACCTATCTTACTGATCTTGGCAATCACGGGCAGGCCAGTCTCGGGATCTACACCCAGTTCACGACCTGCTATTTTTCCCGATGGAATCGAAGAAAGTAAGGGCTGGAAGGTCTTGTAGAACGTGTCCACCGTCTGCACCCAATCGGCCTTGCCTTCGGCGATATGGTCGAACTGCTCCTCCGAGTGAGCCGTGAAGTCGTAACTGAGTATCGAGGGGAAATGATCCACCAGAAAATCATTCGTTATCCGTCCCAGGTCGGTGGGCAGCAGCCGCTGGGTGTCGCTACCGTACATCTCGCTCTTGCTCTTCTCGCTCACCTGTCCGTTGCGGAGCGTGAGCACCGACACATCGCGTTTCTGTCCGGCTACAGACCCTTTCTCTACGTAATGCACCTTCTGGATCGTCTCGATGATGGTGGCATAGGTGGACGGACGACCTATACCCAGCTCTTCCATCCGCTTGACGAGGGTAGCCTCGTTGTAGCGGAAGGGCGGCTTCACGTAGGTCTGCACCGCCTGTGCCTCCTGCAGCCGCAGCTGCTCGCGCACCGACATAGCCGGCAGGATACGATGTTCCTCCTCGCCCTCGTCGGTCGACTGCACATAGACGCGCATAAAACCGTCAAAAGTGACGATTTCACCGGTAGCGGAGAACGTATACTTACTATTGCTGACACCCACCTCCATCGTCGTCTTTTCGCTCTCTGCCTCACTCATCTGACTGGCCAGCGTGCGCTTCCATATCAGTTCGTACAGACGCTGCTCGTCTTTGTTCTCGCCTGCCGTGTGCACATTCATATAGGTGGGACGGATGGCCTCATGCGCCTCTTGCGCACCTTTGGCCTTGGTCTGGAACTGACGGGTATGCACATACTTGTCGCCGTAGAGGGCTTTGATCTCCTCCTTACACGTAGCCAGCGCCAGCGTAGAGAGGTTGACCGAGTCGGTACGCATATACGTGATACGTCCGCTCTCATAGAGCGACTGCGCCAGACGCATGGTCTTGCTGACGGTGAACTTCAGCTTGCGAGCCGCCTCCTGCTGCAGCGTAGAGGTAGTGAATGGCGGCGCCGGCATATGACGTACGGGTTTGCGCTGCACGTCACGGATGACGAACATCGCCCGAGGCAGCGTCTCCAAGAATGCAGCGGCATCACCCTTGTGGCCGAAACGATGGTTCAACTCACATCTCAGCACCGATGCATCACCCGGATTTTTTCCGATGAAATCGGCATAAATACGATATTGCGAACTGGTTCGGAAGGCTTCTATCTCGCGTTCTTTCTCTACGATCAGTCGCACCGCCACCGACTGCACACGGCCGGCCGACAGACCCGTCGTCACCTTGCGCCAGAGGATAGGCGAGAGCTGACG
>Ga0265300_10003262_pt1 | contig 13410 bp, 14 predicted proteins | sample AusTroGonzalo_MG_FD_193482 | JGI IMG/M metagenome (GOLD analysis project Ga0265300, IMG submission 193482) | Bovine rumen microbial communities from tropical cattle in Woodstock, Queensland, Australia - Gonzalo_03 | ecosystem: Host-associated > Mammals > Digestive system > Stomach > Rumen ... | reverse complement strand
GTCTGCCTGATTTGGTGCACAGAGTGACCACTTAACGCCAGTAGGGAATCCACCGCCGCCTCGACCACGAAGACCTGACTTCTTAACTTCTTCAATAACATCTTCTGGTGACATCTCAGTAAGAACCTTACCAAGTGCTGCATAACCATCCATTGCAATATATTCTTCAATATTTTCTGGATCAATTACACCACAGTTTCTAAGAGCAACACGGTGCTGTGTTTTATAGAAGTCTGTATCTGAAAGTGAAACACCACCTTCTAATTCTTCCTTAGGTGTTGAAGTTTCATCATAAACAAGACGGTCAACAACACGACCTTTGAGCAAATGTTCTTCAACGATTTCAGCTACATCTTCAGGCTTAACCTGGCTATAGAATGTACCTTCTGGATACACGATAACGACAGGACCTAAAGCACACAAACCAAAACAACCTGTTTGTACGAGCTTAACTTCACCTTCAAGATCAAATTTAGTAAGATTTTCCTTGAAAGCTTCTTGAATCTTTTTACTACCTGAAGAGGTACAGCCTGTACCGCCACAGATAAGAACTTGTGAACGTATCATACAAATTTACCTCCAAATTATAATTCACCCTGATCGAGTGTATAGTCAGTGAGAACTTTGCCGCCCTGAAGATGAGCTTCAGCAACTTCTCTAGCTTTTTCTGCAGTCATTTTTACATATGTAACTTTTTCTTTACCTGCTTCAAATACTTCAACTACAGGCTCGAACTGACAGATACCAATACAACCTGTCTGTGAAACAGTTACCTTGTCGGATAAACCAAGCTCATTAACACTTTCAACGAGTGCATTAAGAACTGGACGAGCGCCAGCTGCAATACCGCAAGTTGCCATACCAACAACTACACGAATTTCATTACTTCCTTCACGAAGAACAACTTTGTTTTGCATCTTCTCTTTAATTGCTTGGAGTTCAGCTAATGATTTCATATTAAATCCATCCTTCCTTATTTCAATTAATAACCAACTGATTCAATTAAATATCTAAAACCAAGTACTTAATTTTCCTCAGCATATTGTTCCTTTAAAAATTCCTCAATCCACTTAATCACTTCATACTCATTAAGCGGTACATCTCCTAACACCTCCCGAAGCTTTCTTGTATCAAGTTCGATCTTCCTCTTAGCAAATGAATGCGTAAACAAGAAATCAGTATCAGGATGTCCCTGTATAAGCGTTGTGATTGAGGAAATCACATCACCCAGGGGTGTAAAATCTAGATGATTTTTATTAAATTTTGCAATAACCTTCGTACCATGGTCATCAGGATACTCTTCCTTGGTTTTTGAATGAACCTCAAAAGAACCCTCTGTCTGTTCAGCCGCAAGCTTAAGAAGCGGTACACCCAGACCAACCTTTCTAGTGGTACGAGTTGTATAAAATGGATCGATTACGGACTTTACAACCTCTTCACTCATCCCGCACCCATCATCGATGATAGAGATTGTAAGATTACTATCGTCCTCGTCGATATGAATCTGCGTTAAAGTAGCTCCCGCTTTTACGGAGTTTTCCGCAACATCCAAAATATTTAAAGATAATTCTTTCATAATGTTTCACCTCTTAGAACCTTAAAGAGACTTGAAACGATTTCTTCTTCTGTATTAAGACCATCTGGCAGTTCAATGTAGTTCTCTGCATCCCGCATCATATTAAGATAGTGCGCATCCGAATTAACCAAAATGATTTTGTCTGATAAGTCGAATCTTTCACTGTATGATAAAACGCTACCACTTAAGTTAAATTCTATGCACTTAAAGTTCGGGGATTCCGGTAATGTTCCAAGTACTGAAACAACGCCATTTGACTTTCTATCAATATGCGCCGGAAAGCATACTCCATCAAACCCTTCCACATAATCTTTAACATTTTCATATGATATATCAGTTGCATTTGGCAAATAATATTTTTCCTGCCCGATTTCCTCGTCCTGATCATTAAGTATTTGCTGCAAACCGAATATGTCCGGTTTGTTTTCCATCAGAATTCTGTGTTTTTGCAAATCCTCATCAAACTGCATCGCCTTCTCAAGTGTTTCGAAAAGGCACACAACATGAATATCCTCACTTGTCGTAAGTTCCATGCCTGCAATCGGTATCAGTTCGTAACCCCTGGCCGCCTCAAAAAAAGCGGGACAATTCTTTGTGCTGTTGTGGTCCGTAAGTGCAACAATGTTTAAATTACACAACTTCGCCATTCCAGCAATGTTATTAGGAGTATTATCGTCGTCACCACAAGGCGACAAACAGGAATGCAAATGCAAATCGTAATAATACTTACTCATCAATCTTTCCACTAATACTAAGAGCCGTTTCATAAGATGGAAGCTTCGATGACAATACGTTTACCAACTTAGCCATTGCTGTTTCTGTTAAATCCTCTGAAAGCTCAACGCCTTCTGAAAGGATTACGCATGAGCAGTCGCTAAGAGATGCTACCGCAAGAGTATTCACATTAGTCATAATCGTTATCCAGGCATTACCCTCATTTGCTCTACCCATAACCCAGGATAAAAGATCGCCAATATATGCGCCCTTTACTTCCCTGTCAGGTTCAGGCATTGCAATAACATCAAATCCGCACTCACGTGCTAACTCACTTACTGTCATTTTCACTTACTCCCTTAATCACGCAGGCACTTAAATCCGCCCTGCCTCTTATAATATCTTCAGCAAATGCTCTACAACTTGGAGCACCACATGCGCCACAATCAATTCCCGGTAGGGAACTTCTAAGGTCTCTAATATCAGCCATCATTCTCATAGACTCAGCCAAGTTATCAGAAAGCCTAGCAATCGGCGCGTATTTCGGAAGTTCATTAAATAAATACGAATCAGGTATGTACTGGTCCTTGTCCTTATCAAGAGTATTTCTCGAAACCGGAAGACCTCGTCTTAATGACCTAAGTCTTGCTTTTGCAATAAATGGATTCTGAACTGTCAGAACACCACCCACGCATCCGCCGGGACATGCATTAAGTTCAATAAATTCAAGCTGTGAAATGTTCCCGTTTTCAACCTGATCCAAAACTCTCATGACATTCTCTATGCCATCCGCAGCCAGATATTTTTCTGAAAAGATTGCTGTAGCTTCACCGCCTGACGATGCCCAGGAGATACCAATAATTCCACTCTCGCAAAGACTCTTAATATCGCTACCATATTTCATCTCATCAATCAGCTTAAAATAAATATCACTAATTGATACGACTACATCAACTTTACTCTTATAATCAGCAAATCCATTCTTCACGTAACTAACCTTCGCTGGACAAGGTGTTATGAAGCATACTCCAATATCCTCATCCTTAAGTTCAGGATGTTCCTTCTTTGCTTTCTCTCTTGCGAGTTCAGCAGCTACTTCCATAGGTGGAAGCATATGGATTATGTTTGAGTTAAGTGATGGATAACGTAACTCAATAAGTCTTACGATAACCGGACAGGCAGACGAAATTACAGGTTTTGTAATACCATCCGTCTTAAGGTATAACCTAGTGTACGCCGAAACAAGTTCAGCTGCTTTTGAAACCTCAAATACATCATCGAATCCAATTTTTAATAACCCGTCTAAAACATAATCAATATCGTCAAGGTTCTCAAACTGTCCATACAGTGTTGGTGCAGGTAAAGCAATTTTATACTTAAACCCGTCCATCTTTTCGAGTTTTGACGACACCGCCTTCTTTGCCTGGTGAGGACAATTTCTAATACACTCACCACAGTCTATGCATCTCGTATCATTAATCACTGCGTGACCATTCTCAATACGAATTGCCTCAGTAGGACAATGCTTCAAGCAGGTTGTGCAGCCGGTACATTTGCTGAGATCCAGCAGCACTGAATGTTGATAACTATTCATAAATCCTTCTCTTTATGCTATATTGATTCTCATTGTGACCGTCGTTCCAACATCAACAACAGACTCGATATTCATCTCGTCCGAATATCTCTTCATGTTTGGCAAGCCCATTCCGGCACCAAATCCAAGAGATCTTGTGGTATCAGAAGCAGTCGAGAAACCTTCCTGCATAGCCTGTTCAATATCTTTAATTCCAGGACCTTTATCTGCGAGAATTATCTCAATATAATCTTCAAACACCTTTACATCGGCGGTTCCGCCTTTGGCGTGAATAACCATATTGATTTCCCCCTCATACATTGCAATAGATACTCGCTTTATAATTTCGGGAGATAGTCCCAATTGTCTTAAGTTATTTTTTATAACCACGCTGGCCTGACCTGCTGATGAAAAATCATCGCCGTCAATATCAAAATGATAAACCAGCATAGGCTCACTAATCGTTTTTTCCTGTAAGCCCATTCGAATATAAAATTCCGCAAGCCTCATACAATCTTTTTTTCGTTCTCATTATAACGATGCCATTAGCTTTAGCAAGTTCAAGCATCTCCTCTGTAGGTAATTTTGAACGAACAAATACGATACAAACCATATCCATCATAGTTGCTGTTCTAACAACCTGAGGATTTACGAGTCCTGTAAGAAGAACTCCCTGGTCCTTAACGTAAGCCAATACATCGCTCATAAGATCGCATCCACAAGCAGAATATACAGGATGTGAAAGGTTTTCCTCGCAGCATAAAACCTCAGCATCCAATAGTTTTTTTAAATCTTCGATAATCATAGATTCATCCTCGAAAAATCATTCAACCTCGTTAACCCAATACCTTCTTTTAGATTAACTAACCCTGATACTTAGCTAAGATACCTGGGATATCATCAGCTGTAAGCTTACCGTAAACTTCATCATTTACTGTAAGAACAGGGCCAAGACCACATGCACCTATACAACGACAAGCTGTAAGTGAGAACTTACCGTCAGCTGTACACTCTTCAAGTCCGATTCCAAGTTCTTCTTCAAGCTTATCAACAAGGCTCTGAGCACCTTTTACGTAACAAGCTGTACCAAGACAAACTGAAATGTTGTACTCTCCCTTTGGTGTAAGAGAGAACTGAGCGTAGAATGATGCAACGCCAAACACCTTCTCAAGTGGAACATCCATACCTTCAGCAATCATAAGCTGAACTTCTTTTGGAAGATAACCGTAGATTTCCTGTGCTTCCTGCATTACAGCCATAAGACGGCTCTTGTCATTCTTGTTAGCTTCAATTACAGCATTTAACTTTTCTTCCTGCTCTGGAGTACCATTGAAAGGCAAACTGCTAATTTTCTTTTTCATTAGTACTGCTCCTCCTTCATTTTATTCTTTGACTTTTTGATTAATTCTCTTTTTATGACCGTGATTAATATTCTTCCAAAATAACTATCTCAGTCTATTTTCTTTATCTTATTGATAAAAAATTAACAATAAAAAAGTCCGTGATAACTCACCTAATCAATATTTTAACATAATTTAAAGTCATTGTAAAAACCTTATTTTTACAAGCAAAAAGCGCATTTTTACGCTAGAAAAATCATGTCATTTTCGTTTGATTTTTCTTAACCAAAAATGCGCTTATTGATAAAAATTATTGATATTTTTTAATCATTATTTGCTTTTTTGTTATAGTTTTTTGTTATAGTTTATTCATCTTTGAGTATTAATAAGTATAGCCATTTAAGCGTTAATGATATTTTTTGTCATATAATTACTTTCTTACTAGTATATCATTAACCTTTTTTATGCATTCTACACTCGGCGCTTCTACGTCCTTTAACACATAATCAATGCCCAGTTTTTCATATGCAGGAATGCCCATTCTATGATATGGCAACACCTCTACTCTTTCCACTGTTTTAAGAGTATCTATAAACTCAGCAAGTTTCTTTACGTCGCCTTCATCATCAGTAAGCCCTGGAACAAGAACATATCTAATCCACATAGCCTTACCATTATCAGAAAGATATGTCGCCATATCCAATATATTTTTATTAGAGAAACCTGTTAAATTCCTATGTTTTTCATCGTCAATCTGCTTAATATCCAACATAAAAAGATCTGTAACTTCACATAGTTTCTTAAACTTTTTAAACCACTCACCTTCCATTGCAAACGGATTTCCAGAAGTATCAAGAGTAGTGTGAACACCTTCTTTCTTCGCGAGTGTAAATAATTCAGTAATAAAATCAATTTGAAGAAGTGCCTCACCACCACTCACAGTGATTCCTCCACCATTCTTCCAATATGGTTTATATCTAAGTGCCTGCTTTAATAATTCTTCTGCAGTAACAGTTTTATATGAGCAAATGTCATTATCATCCACATTATTCGAAGAATTCTCATTTAATTCACCAGGAATTTTCCATGTCTCAGGATTATGACAATACTTGCATCTCATCTTACATCCCTGCATAAATACAACGAATCTTACACCCGGTCCGTCAACCGCTCCAAAACTTTCTGTTGAATGTACATATCCTTTTATCATATTAATTATCTCCATTATTCCTTAATCATCATTCTACTTACACGGGTTATTATATCACATATAGAAAAAGCATGTGAAAATCCAATCTGTAATTCTCACATGCTTTATTTATCTATTATTTAATTGATGTCCTAACAATCCTATAAACTCTCATGGAATGTTCTGCTAATAACATCCATCTGCTGTTCCTTAGTAAGGTTAATAAACTTAACTGCGTAACCAGAAACACGGATTGTGAAGTTAGCATATTTAGGATCATCTGGATTCTTCATGATGTCAAGAAGAGTTTCCTTATCAAATACGTTAACGTTAAGGTGATGAGCACCCTGATCAAAGTAACCATCAAGTACATTTACAAGGTTGTTAACTCTTTCCTCTTCGTCATGTCCAAGAGCACTTGGGTTCATAGACTGAGTATTTGAGATTCCATCAAGAGCCCATGAATATGGAATCTTAGCAACTGAGTTGAGTGATGCTAAAAGACCACTTGTTTCAGCGCCATAACTTGGGTTTGCACCAGGTGCAAGTGGAGTCCATGCTCTACGTCCATCAGGCATATTACCTGTGTACTTACCATAAACAACGTTAGATGTAATAGTAAGAAGTGATGTAGTAGGCTCTGAATTTCTATATGTATGACGTTTCTTGATATCCTTTAAGAATGTATTTAATACCCAGATACCAATGTTATCAGCTCTGTCATCATCATTACCATATTTAGGGAAATCACCCTCTGTTTCGAAGTCAACAGCAATGCCTTCGCTATCACGAATAACCTTAACCTTTGCATACTTAATAGCTGAAAGTGAGTCTACAACATGTGAGAAACCAGCAATACCTGTAGCAAATGTTCTTCTTACGTTTGTATCGATAAGAGCCATTTCTGCTGCTTCATAGTAATATTTGTCATGCATGTAATGAATTAAGTTAAGTACATTTACATAGATTCCTGCGAGCCAATCCATCATTTCTGAGAATCTGTCGATTACTTCATCATAATCAAGATATTCTGATGTAATTGGTCTTGCTGCAGGTCCAACCTGTAAATGTGATTTAGCATCAACACCACCGTTGATAGCATATAATAAGCACTTAGCAAGGTTAGCTCTTGCACCGAAGAACTGAATTTCCTTACCTGTCTGAGTAGCTGATACACAGCAGCAAATGCTGTAGTCATCGCCCCAGATTGGCTTCATAATATCATCATTTTCGTACTGAATTGAACTTGTCTTAACTGAAATTCTTGAAGCATATTTCTTAAAGCCTTCTGGTAGCTGTGATGAATATAATACTGTAAGGTTTGGTTCTGGTGAAGGTCCCATGTTTTCAAGTGTATGTAAGAATCTGAAACAGTTCTTAGTAACAAGTGGACGTCCATCCATACCGATACCAGCAACTTCAAGTGTAGCCCAAACTGGATCACCTGAGAAAAGTTCATTGTATGACTGAATTCTTGCGAACTTAACCATACGAAGTTTTAATACAAGGTGGTCGATTAATTCCTGAGCCTGCTTTTCAGTAATAACACCATTCTTTAAGTCTCTTTCAATATATATATCAAGGAATGTACTGATACGACCGATTGACATAGCAGCACCATTCTGAGTCTTGATAGCTGCAAGATAACCAAAGTAAAGCCACTGTACTGCTTCCTTAGCTGTCTTAGCAGGTCTGCTAATATCAATACCATAAGCCATTGCCATAGTCTTCATGCCTTCAAGAGCACGAATCTGTTCAGCAAGTTCTTCTCTCTGACGAATAACTTCATCAGTCATTGTGCCGTCGCCACAATTTCTCTTGTCTTCTTTCTTCCATTCGATAAGCTGATCGATACCATAAAGAGCAACTCTTCTGTAATCACCTACGATACGTCCTCTTCCGTATGTATCAGGAAGACCTGTAACGATATGACTCTTTCTTACTGCTCTCATCTCTTCTGTATATGCATCATAAACAGCCTGGTTATGTGTCTTATGATATTCAGTAAATACTTTGTGAAGATTCTTGTTTGGTTCATAACCATACATCTTAATAGCTTCTTCAGCCATTCTGATACCACCGTATGGCATAAATGCACGCTTAAGTGGCTTGTCAGTCTGAAGACCAACAATCTGCTCTAAATCCTTAAGAGCATCATCAATATAACCTGGACCATATGCTGTAAGACTAGAAACAACATTTACTTCTTCTTCTAAAACACCACCATTATCTCTTTCAGCCTTCTGAAGTACCTGAACCTTACCCCAAAGTCTGTTAGTAGCTTCTGTAGCGTCTTCAAGGAAACTTTCATCACCTGTATATGGTGTATAGTTGTAAGTAATAAATTCTCTTACGTTACATTCTTCTTTCCAAAGTCTCCCCGTGAATCCTTCCCACTCTTCAAAGTCTAAAACAACTTCTTTCTGCATCGTGCGTCCTCCTTCTTTGACTTTCGTCAAATTACACATTTTTTCCTCTAAGTTTTTCCTCATAAACCCGGGTATTCGGGTTCACATATATATAAATGTTTTAAAACATAACTAGCAATTTTTAAAACTATTTTGTTTTTCGTCTCAAATTATAAGCACATAGCAATTTTTAATCTTTGATTTAAATCAAGTTTCAGCAAATAATTTTGATACTAATTATCAACAACATGATAATTCTTGATTCAAATCAAGTTTCGTATTATCTATCTCTTTCCTCGATAACATGAATTACATTATCAGTATTAATGATTTCATCAATTCTTTCTTTAATGAAATCAGGTTTAATAACAATCTTATCGAAATCCCCAAACGGAATCCATACAAGCGGTTCTCCATTATCAGTTAACGTTTTGCAATTCTTAATGTCTTCATCAGAAACATCCAGCAAATAATAATATTCAAGAACGTGGCAGTCACAACCATCAGCCAAGCCATCCTTACCCTTAAAGAAGTTTTCGCAAACAACCGATAAGTGCTTAACCTTTAACTTCATGCCTGTTTCTTCAAAGATTTCTCTTTCCATACAGTCTTTAGATGTTTCCCCTAAAAATACACCACCACCGACCATATAGTAGTAATCTGCATTTATACATTTCACAAAAAGCATCTTGCCATCATGAACAACTATGCCTCCTGTACGATATCTAAACCAGTTATTCTCTTTAGTAAAACAACAATCGTAATTCATGTCCATTCCTTTATTTAATCTTGACTTCAACTCTTATGTCTTTATCAACCAGTCCCTTAAACTTGTCAGCATCTCCAATTGTTCCAATGATGCTTCCATAATGAACTGGAATTGCAACCTTAGGCTTTATAATATTAACAAGCTTCGCTGCATCCTTACTATTCATTGTATATGTTCCACCAATAGGAACCATGGCAACATCACACTTAACATTAGACGCTTCCTTTGTAATGTCAGTATCACCTGCATAATAAACTCTTTCGCCATCTGCTTCAACAATAAATCCACACCATCCATCTTTCTTAGAATGAAATGGTTTTAATTTATTATATGCAGAAACAGTTTCAAATTTTATGCCATCAACCTCATATTCTTCTTCCTGCTTTACAGGAATAATTTTTTTATCAGCAAATGCACCCAATGCCTTATCTTCCATTTTCTCCGGTACAATCAATACAGTACTATTCGTGATTACCTTATTAATATCTTCAACCGAGAAATGATCATAATGATCGTGAGAAATAAAAATGTAATCTGCATCATTTGCTGAATTCTCTATTTTAAAAGGATCAAAATAAAGAATTTTCCCCACATCCAGTCTTATGCTACTATGATAATTTACTGTGATCTTTGAAATATCCATAAAACCTCCTCCATTAACACAACAATTGGATTCTCTTATAATCTATAATTTCAAGCTTCCCCTTACCAGCTCTTCTAATAATACCTTCACGTTCTAACTGTTTTAATTTTCTACTAACAGTCTCCATACGAAGATTAATGCTGGCTGCTATATCATCCAATGTTAATTCAAGATACTCTGTAGTCCTTCTCTGTTCACTGTAAACAAGAAAACCTGCAAGTCTTGCTAAAGGTTCTTCCATTGCAAGATAAATATTTCTTGCATTTGCATCATGCAACTTTTGACTTAGTAGCACAATGATACTTTTAGCAAAATGTTTTCTTCTAAGAATCTTTTCAAATTCTTCCTTACTAATTTTATAATACCTTCCCTTGGTCAACCAGACCCCGGTATATGGATATGTACTGTTGTTAAGCAAAAAACTCTCCCACAGGAATTCATGTTCAGAGAAAATACCAACTATTCTCTCCCTGCCATTTGCATCATATCTTGTAAGTTTAATGCTTCCTTCTTCAATGTAATAAACTCCGTCCACATTATCACCCTCATGAAAGAGGGCGCTGTTTTTTCTTGCTTTCTTATACATGGAATTTTCAAGCAGCCAATGAAGTTCCTCACTATCTCCAAGTCCTGCTATGTCCATAGTATTATATGTACCCATATATCTTCCTCTATCTATTATTTTTCAAAATGGATTATAGAAACAAAAGACACCCCTGTTCTGGGGTGTAAATTGTCTATGTTTTCAAAACTAGAATAATCCAGATATTTTTCCGTTTTCATCAACATCAATTTTAACTGCAGCTGGAACTTTTGGAAGTCCTGGCATTGTCATGATATCTCCTGTAAGAGCTACAATGAAACCTGCCCCTGCAGATACTTTAAGATTTCTAACAGTAATTTCGAAATCCTTTGGTGCGCCAAGTTTTGTCTGATCATCTGTTAAACTATACTGTGTCTTAGCTACACAGATTGGAAGATTACCAAATCCCTGAGCTGTAAGCTGATCAGCCTGCTTCTTAGCAGCAGGTGTAAGAACAACACCTTTTCCACCATATATTTTCTTAACGATTGTATCAATCTTCTCTTCAATGCTTCCTTCAAGTTCATATGAGAATGTGAAGTTATTAGGTTCTTCAACAAGACGAAGAATTTCATTTGCTAAAGCGATACCACCTTCGCCACCCTTTGCCCATACTTCTGAAAGAGCAACATTAACACCAAGTTCCTTACACTTATTTTCAACAAGTTTAAGTTCGGCTTCTGTGTCTGTTGGGAATCTGTTGATTGCAACAACACATGGAAGATTATATACATTAACAATATTATCAACATGCTTTAATAAGTTTGGAAGACCTGCTTCAAGTGCTTCTAAGTTTTCATCTCCTAAAGCATCCTTAGCAACGCCACCATTGTACTTAAGCGCACGAACTGTTGCAACAACAACAACTGCGTTTGGCTTAAGATCTGCCATACGGCATTTAATATCAAGGAATTTCTCAGCACCAAGGTCAGCACCGAAACCAGCCTCTGTAATAGCGATGTCTGCAAGTTTCATAGCCATCTTTGTAGCTGTAACTGAGTTACATCCATGTGCAATATTAGCAAATGGTCCACCATGAATAATTGCAGGTGTATGTTCAAGTGTCTGAACAAGATTTGGCTTTAATGCATCCTTAAGTAACGCTGTCATTGCACCTTCTGCGTGAAGATCCCCAGCTGTTACTGGTTTCTGTGTAGATACTGGTCCATATGTATAACCAATAACCATACGTGCAAGTCTTTCCTTAAGATCTGTAATATCTCTTGCGAGACATAATACAGCCATAACTTCTGATGCAACTGTAATATCATAACCATCTTCACGTGGAGTACCATTGATTCTTCCACCAAGACCATCAGTTACAAAACGAAGCTGTCTGTCATTCATATCAACACATCTCTTCCAAGTAATCTTTCTTGGATCAATGTTTAATTCATTACCCTGATAAATATGATTATCAATCATTGCTGCGAGCAAATTATTAGCAGCGCCAATTGCATGGAAATCGCCTGTAAAATGAAGATTAATATCTTCCATTGGAACTACCTGCGCATATCCACCACCTGCTGCTCCACCCTTGATACCAAATACTGGTCCAAGTGAAGGTTCACGAAGTGCAACGCATACATTCTTTCCAAGTTTTGAAAGTCCATCAGCAAGACCTATAGTTGTTGTTGTTTTACCTTCGCCTGCTGGTGTTGGGTTGATTGCTGTAACCAAAACAAGTTTACCTTCGCCCCTGTCTGATTCCTTTAAAAGACTGTAATCAATTTTAGCTTTGTACTTTCCGTACTGCTCTAAATACTTCTCATCAATTCCTGCAGTCTTTGCAATCTCAGTAATTGGAAGCATCTCAACTTCCTGCGCAATTTCAATATCACTCTTGAATCCCATTACAATTCCTCCATCCAACAACATATAGTGCTGTATGAATAACTATACCACTATATGGTGTTTTTTTCTACCATTTTTTTGATTTTTTTATGTCTATTTTTTATCAATAAAATTAGACAAGTATTTAAGCCATTTATTTCCAACTTTATCTATTATACTTGATTTTAATCAAATATTCCACTTTCAATCCTTGAAATAATATCTGCCTGTTTAAGGTTTAACTCCTCTATCATCTTAACACCATAATACATATTTGTATCAAGTCTTATAGGATGATGTGCATCAGTTCCAAGAACCACTTCAGCACCAAGGTCAGAAGCCATCTCCCAGAACTGCCTAATTGGGTAATTCAGGTTATCCGCTTCATCAGGATGAAGTGCAACCTTGCATATTCCACTCACATTAAGTTCAAGCGGAAGGTCGTTACCAATTGCCGCTTCAATAATGTATTTAGACATTGCTTCAACCTCATCGTTCCAGACTTTCATTTGCTGACCAAATAAGTCTGGATGATTAACATATGTAAAATGCCCACTCTCAATAATATCAATCAGGCACTTTGTGTAGCTTTTCATCATCTCAGTATTCATCATCTGACCGTGAACTCCACGAAGTTCTCCATTATATGGATAAACATGAACACTTCCTGTTAAATATTCAATCTTCTTTTCTCCTAAAAGAAAATCCCTATAGTAGCTATCAAATTCCTTGAAGTAATCACATTCAAAACCTGTAAAGAGCTTAAGCGATGGATAATCAAC
>Ga0265300_10003249_pt1 | contig 13434 bp, 10 predicted proteins | sample AusTroGonzalo_MG_FD_193482 | JGI IMG/M metagenome (GOLD analysis project Ga0265300, IMG submission 193482) | Bovine rumen microbial communities from tropical cattle in Woodstock, Queensland, Australia - Gonzalo_03 | ecosystem: Host-associated > Mammals > Digestive system > Stomach > Rumen ... | reverse complement strand
GGGGTCGCATTCGTTGTAGTCGTTATAGAATAGCAGAGCGTTGGGGTCAGCCTCACGTGCATACTCGAAGGCTTTGCGGATAAACTCGTCGCTGCCACAGATCTTGTAGAAAGTGGATTCGCGTAGAGGCTGGTCCTTACCATTTGCATTGGGGCGACGACCACCATCGGCAATACACTCGTTAAATACATCCCAGCAGTATACAATATCCTTGTAGCGGTTTACTACAGTATGAATATGTTCGCGCATGCGTGCGTAGAGTACTTCCTTCTTTACCAGTTTGTGTTTCTTGTCGTAGAACATCCAGTCGCACATCTGGTTGTGCCACATCAGGGTATGGCCACGTAGTTTAATGCCGTTCTTGCGGCAGAAGTCGGCTATACGGTCAGCCTTTTCCCATGTCCATTTACCCTCTTCGGGATGTACGGATATCGGCTTCATGTCGTTCTCGGCAGTCATACTGCTGAACTCCTTCATCACCAGGGCAGACTGGTCGGGGTCCGAGATGTTACGCTGATTCACGGCAACGCCAATCATAAAGTAGTCCTTGTAGGCCTCCTTAAAACTTTTCTCACTAGGTTGGGCGTTTACAATGGTGCAAACAGACAAGAAGCATAGTCCCAAAAACAGAATTTTCTTCATATACGTGTTAGTTTATAGATTAATTTCAACGTTTGTTGGGACAAAAATATACAATTCCCTATATAATCTGATAAAATTGTACCACATTTTTCACTATTTACGCAGAAATCGTAAAAACGTGTATTCCTTTTTGCTTTTAAATGATAAAAAATTTGCAATTCTTTTTGCTATGTTCGAAATATTTTGCAATTTTGTGCGGCAAAACACACAAACAGCCGATTTTTTGGACCTTAAATTATTTTATTTGTATGAAAAAACTATTTTCATTCTTTTGTTGTATGCTGCTAAGTATAGCAGCGTGGGGAGATACCACAGCTACTGTTGATGGTATCAAGTACATTCTTGATGGTAGTAATGCTACCGTTACGTATCCAAATGACAGTAAACCTGATGATGGTAGTAATGCAAGTACCTATAGTGGTGCAATTACAATTCCATCTACCATCACAGTTGAAACTGTTAATTATAACGTAACTGCCATTGGAGATTATGCTTTCCGTAGTGCTGGTATTACCTCAATCTCTTTACCTGAGGGCTTGCTTTCTATTGGTTACAAGGCTATTTATAAAACAGGTATTACCCAACTTACAATTCCTAATTCTGTAACAACATTAGGCCAAGAGTCTATAGAAGAAAACTCTAATTTGACAAATATTACTTTTGGTGCTCATGTCGCAGACAATCCATGGGGTGCATGGGTTTGTTGGCGTTCTTCTGGCGCATATAATGTTTATATGATTTGCGATGCTGTACCAGAGTTGGCTGATGACATAACTTTTGATCAGAAACATCAATCTACCATCCATGTTTATCCAAATATATATCTTAAATATAAACAAGATTCATATTGGGCAAAATACAATATTGTGGGAGATTTACAGAAAGTTTATACATACAGTGATTTGCAGGACGCAATTACTTCATGTAAAAATATCCTTAATAATGGAATAGGAACCACTCCTGGATATTATACCGAGGTTAGTTCTGGCGCTCTTAGTTCTGCCATTGGCGCAGCTGAACTTCTAACAGAATCTGCTACCCCTCAGGCTATTTCCGATGCTATTCGCAATATGGTAGAAGCTGTAGATGCCATTCCACTTGTTGATGGCTATTATTTTATAAAGAATGTCTACGAAAATAGATATATGTATACATATCCAAATGCAGCGGCATATTGGGGTATAATGACAACTGGTGGTTCTTTTGATTCTACAAACGCAAAATTTTTCTTTAAATTAACACGCGATGGAGATCGTTGGATTATTCAGTGTCCCGATGAAAACTATAATGCATGGTACTTAAGTGGACCCAGTGGAAACAATAATACTGAAGGTGAATATCTGAAAATAACTACAGACCACGAGAACGACCATGTGATTACTAATGTTGGACCAGGGCAGTTTAAAATTCAAAGTGTTATTGGTTCTGAATTATGCCTTCCTTATTGTGTTTGTTCTGAGTGGCATGAATATGCAAGAATTCGTGAGTACACAATAGGCGATGAGGATGAAAGTCGCATGTATTGGTATTTGATACCTGCTACGACAACAAATGATTTTAAAGGTATTCTAACAAAATCTAAGGTAAAGGATAAGATTAAAGACGCAGTGGAAGGAGGTGATACTTATCTTAAACTCGACAAATATGCACTATTTGCCAATGATCTAATTTCCAATATGCCTTCTGAATCTAATCTTCTTGTTAAGGTGAAGACAGGTTCTAGCATTACTGGTACAAACATCATCAACAATAAGACTTGCACCAACCTCGTACTGACTGATGGGAAACCATTTGGCTATACTGAGGATATTACTGCAACTAACGCGACATATAGCCGTAGCGTTACTAATACCTTTGGTACTATCTGCTTGCCTTATGCTGTAAGCAGCAATAACGATGTGCAGTACTATACATTGAATAACATTTCGGGTTCAACCCTTTACTTGACTGCTCAAACCGATATTGAGGCCGGTATGCCTGCTATCTTCGAGATGAAGAACAATGCCACCACTCTGAGAGCTACTGCTACAGATGCTACTGTCAAGGGTAGTGTGGTTGCCGCTGAAGCATCAACTCTTATGCTGAACGGTACATTCAGTGGTGAGAGTGTTTCCACCAATCTGGCTAACAGCTATTTCATTAGCGATAACAAGTTCTGCCAGGCAAGCAATTCTATTACTGTTAATCCCTTCCGAGCTTACTTCACAACTGCGGGAAGCCCTGTTAAGGCATTCAACCTCTCTACCGAGGAGGACGAAACGGCCATCAATGGTGTTCAGACTTCAATCAGCAATGTTCAGTCTATCTTTGATGCCAACGGTGTGGAGCTGCAGTCTCTGCGCAAGGGCCTGAACATTGTGAAGATGAACAATGGCAACGTTCAGAAGATAATGGTAAAATAAAAGTAGGAAGTTAAACATTATAAAGATTATAACGATGAAAAAGACATATATTGCTCCAGAACTGGTTGTTGTAAAGATGAATCCCGTAGGTGTTATCTGCACATCTTCGATGCAGCAGGGTGATCCGCAGATTGACGGTACGGCAGAAACCAGAGGAGATTACATCGACCTGAGTCGATGGTCCGAGGAATGGTAATAAGTTTATAGGTAAAAGAATTTGTTTGTTTTAGGAGAGGCAAGTCTGGGGTTCCCCAGGCTTGTCTTTTTATTAGTTTACACAGCCAACAGCTAATGGCTAATGGTCAATAGCCATTTTTTCCAGAAAATCTTTGCCGCATGAAGAAGAAAACGTAACTTTACGGGCGAAAGATGAAATAATAACACAAAACTATACTATTATGGCTTACCAAGAAGTAAAAACAACTGGTTATGGAACGCGTGTCGGTAACTCGTTCAAGGGTATTCTCTCTGGTCTTGTTCTGTTCTGCCTTGCTACAGCCCTGCTGTGGTGGAACGAGGGTCGTGCCGTGAAGACCGACAAAATGCTGAACGAGGCCGAGAAGGCTTGCGTGGATATGGAGAACCCTAACAAGAAGGACCCCGCCCTGGATGGCGAACTGGTCTGTGCCACCGCTCTGGCCACAACAGAGGATTCGCTGACGGATGTCCAGTTTGGCATAGGCGCCAAGGCCATCGCCCTAAAGCGTAGCGTGGAGTATTACCAGTGGGTAGAGCATGCCCAGGAGAAGACCGAGGATAAATTAGGCGGTAAGCAGGTTACCACCACCACTTATACCTATTCTCGTGAATGGACATCCCGCCCTGTGGCTTCCGAGGAGTTCAAGGATCCTGCCTACCAGCAGAAGAATACCGTGCTGACTACCGTCGAGCCTGAAGATATATGGGCTTCGAATGTAACTTTTGGTGCTTATAAACTTAACGACGGACTGGTAAGTTGCATCTCGTCGGACGAGCCTCTCAGTCTGGCCATCAACGAGGACTTGCTGAAGGAGCTGAACAAAGATGCCCGTGTTGCATACGAGCGTTTCTATGGTCCTGTCGGGGCAGCCAAAGAGCCAGTCGCTGTTGCTGATTCTGCCAAGGCTGTAAATGATTCCATCCAGGCCGTTAACGATTCTATCCAGGCTGCCACAGACAGCCTGCTGGCCAATGCTGATAATAAGGTAGCATTAGAGTATATCCACCAGGCTGGTAATATGCTCTACTATGGTCGTGTACCCGGCTCTCCCGAGGTGGGTGATGTGCGCGTAACGTGGGAGGTCGTGGTGCCGGCCAAGGTGACCATCATCTCGCAGGTGGACGGCGATACCTTCAAGCCTTTCAAGGCTAAGAACGGCAAGCGCTTCCAGACATTGGTGATGGGTAAAAAGGATGCTGCAGAGATTTTCGAGGCAGAGCACGAGGCCAACCACATGCTGATGTGGATACTGCGTATCATAGGCATCCTCTTGGTTATTGCCGGCCTGAGGGGAATCTTGGGCATCTTCGAGACTATCCTGAAGGTAGTTCCCTTCGTTGCCAATATCTTCGGTTTCGGCGTGGGCATCGTCTGCTTCGTGATAGGTCTGGTATGGTCGCTTATTGTCATCGCTCTGGCCTGGCTGTTCTATCGCCCCCTCGTCGGCATTGCCCTATTGGCTGTTGCCGGCTTCCTTATCTGGATATTTGCCTTCAAGGGTAAGGATAAACTGAAGGAACTGGCTAATAGAAACAAGGAATAAGATTACAAGGGGCGTAGTATAGACAAGAAGGAGACTGACGAGAAGGTTTTCTGAGGATGCAGATGCCAGGCGGTTTTTGCAGACTCCGGACGCTACACGTGTTACCCCCAGGAGTCTACGCGTGTAGGCTCGGGGAGTGTGCAAATGTAGGTGCGTGCGTCTTATGCTGAAATAGGTTGTTGTTTAGTCGTATAATCCATTAAACATGACAATGTGTCATAATCTTTGCCATTTTGCCATTTGGCACAGGCTTTGTTTTATTTGTTGTGAGTTGAAGGCTCATTGAACATTGAGCATTGAGCATTGAACATTGTGAGATTTTAATTTAAGAATAAACAAATAAAATAAATACAATTATGGGAAAGATTATTGGAATTGACTTGGGTACCACTAACAGCTGTGTATCCGTATTCGAGGGCAACGAGCCCACAGTTATTGCCAACAGCGAGGGCAAGCGTACAACACCCTCTATTGTGGCATTCGTAGATGGTGGCGAGCGTAAGGTAGGTGATCCTGCCAAGCGTCAGGCTATCACTAATCCTAAGAAGACTATCTTCAGTATCAAGCGTTTCATGGGTGAGACCTACGACCAGGTGCAGAAGGAGATTGCCCGCGTACCTTACTCTGTAGTACGTGGCGACAATAACACTCCCCGTGTTGACATCGACGGTCGTCAGTACACTCCTCAGGAAATCAGCGCTATGATTCTGCAGAAGATGAAGAAGACTGCCGAGGATTATCTGGGTCAGGAGGTTACAGAGGCTGTAATCACCGTTCCTGCCTACTTCTCTGATTCTCAGCGTCAGGCTACTAAGGAGGCCGGTCAGATTGCCGGTCTGGATGTGAAGCGTATCGTTAACGAGCCTACAGCCGCTGCTCTTGCATACGGTGTTGACAAGGCTAACAAGGATATGAAGATTGCCGTATTCGACCTGGGTGGTGGTACATTCGATATCTCTATTCTGGAGTTCGGTAGCGGCGTATTCGAGGTGCTCTCTACCAATGGTGATACTCACCTGGGTGGTGATGACTTCGACCAGGTTATCATCGACTGGATGGCCAGCGAGTTCAAGGCTGAGGAAGGTATCGACCTGAAGCAGGATCCTATGGCTTTGCAGCGTCTGAAGGAAGCTGCCGAGAAGGCTAAGATCGAACTCTCAAGCTCTACTACTACAGAGATTAACCTGCCTTACATCACTGCTGTAGGCGGTGTGCCCAAGCACTTGGTTAAGACACTGACTCGTGCTAAGTTCGAGCAGTTGGCCGACAGCCTGATTCAGGCTTGTAAGGTTCCCTGCCAGAAGGCTATGCAGGATGCCGGTCTGAGCAACAGCGACATCGACGAGGTAATCTTGGTAGGTGGTTCTAGCCGTATTCCTGCCGTTCAGAAGTTGGTTGCCGACTTCTTCGGTAAGGAGCCCAGCAAGGGTGTTAACCCCGATGAGGTTGTTGCCGTAGGTGCATCTATCCAGGGTGCTGTCTTGGCAGGTGACAAGAGCGACATCGTTCTGCTGGACGTTACTCCTCTGTCTATGGGTATCGAGACCATGGGTGGTGTAATGACCAAGCTGATCGAGGCTAATACAACTATCCCCTGCCACAAGAGCGAAGTGTTCTCTACCGCTGCTGATAACCAGACAGCTGTTACCATCCACGTGCTGCAGGGCGAGCGTCCTATGGCCAGCCAGAACAAGAGCGTTGGTCAGTTCAACCTCGAGGGAATTGCTCCCGCACGCCGTGGTGTTCCTCAGATTGAGGTAAGTTTCGACATCGATGCCAACGGTATCTTGAAGGTAAGTGCCAAGGATAAGGCTACCGGTAAGGAGCAGGCTATCCGTATCGAAGCAAGCTCAGGTCTTAGCAAGGAGGAAATCGAGCGTATGAAGGCCGAGGCCGAGGCTAATGCTGATGCCGACAAGAAGGAGCGTGAGCGTGTTGATAAGCTGAACCAGGCTGACAGCATGATCTTCCAGACAGAGAACATGCTGAAGGAAAGCGGCGACAAGCTGCCCGAAGGTGTTAAGTCTGAGGTTGAGACAGCCCTGAACAAGCTGAAGGATGCTCATAAGGCTCAGGACATTGCTGCTATCGATGCTGCTACAGCCGAGTTGAACAATGCAGCTCAGAAGATGTACCAGGCTGCTCAGGCTGCCGGTGCACAGCCCGGTCCTGATATGAATGCCGGTGCACAGGGTGGTGCCAACAACGGCGGTCAGCAGGGTCCCGATATCCAGGATGCCGACTTCGAAGAAGTAAAGTAAAATAACATAGCTTATTGGAAAAAGCGTGTAGTCAGAGATGGCTGCACGCTTTTTTTTTATTACTTTGGCGTTATGTTCTTACAGGATGTTAAGGAAGAGAGTAATCATTCCTGTATTGATCAAATCGGCAAACATGGCACCAATGATGGGGACAATGAGGAAGGGCTTAACAGCATAGCGGTATTTATAGCATACGGCACTCATGTTGGCCATGGCATTGGGGGTAGCACCCAGGCCGAAACCACAGATGCCTGCACACAGAACGGCAGCATCGTAATTGCGTCCTAACAGCGGGAATGCTGCAAAATATACAAATAATGCCATCAGCAATACCTGGGATACCAGGATGACAATCAACGGAAGGGCCAGGCTTTGAAGTTCCCAAAGTTTCAGGGATATCATAGCCATACCTAGGAACATAGACAGGCAGATGTTACCCACGCTGATGATTCGCTCCATATCAAGCAACTTTTCTGCTTTCTCCCATTTGCCGTCATCCTTGTAACTGAAGAATCCAATGGTGTTACGAACGATGGCGGCTAGGATCAAAGCTCCGAAATAGGTGGGGAACGTGACACCTGTCTTTGCGAGCAACCAACTCAACACGGTGCCGCCACCCATAACCAGAAGAATGCAGTAGGTAGCTTTGGCATACTGTTGGAACTCCTGCTCGTTTGTGCTTACACGCTTTTCTCGACCTGCAGGTGAAGCTTCGCCACTCTCTATACCAGCCATAGCAGGGTCTATCTCCTCGTCTTGTGCCTGCATCTGTTCATGCGTCAGTTTTTTGCGGATAATCCTCTCTGCCAATGGTCCGCCCAGCATAGAGCCGGCAATCAGACCAAAGGTAGCAGCTGCCATGCCTATTGTTCCTGCGCCATGCAGTCCCATACCCTCCAAAACACTTGCAAATCCGCCTGCCGTACCATGTCCACCTGTCATGGATATGCTACCGGCAGCTATACCAATCAGAGGGTCAACACCCATGAACCGGGTAATTCCCATAGGCATAAGGTTCTGCAACGCAATCATCACGACCAACAGGCTAAGCATGATTATCAAGAGCTTGCCACCTTGCTTTAATACTTTAAGGTCGCTCTGGAAGCCAACGCTGGTAAAGAATGCCAGCATGAAGATATCCTTCAACGTTCCATTGAACGACACCTCAATATTGCACCACCCGTATAGCATCAGGGTAATCAATGAAAAGATGATACCACCGCTTACTGGCGAAGGAATACAGAATCTCTGCAGAAAGGCAACCTTTCTTGTTAATACCATACCAGCTATGAGGGCCAAAGCACCAATGCCGGCAGTCTGTACCATATCCAGTTCAATACTAGTCATACTCGCTTTCTTGTTATTGTTAGAATCTATACTGCAACCTGATGTTGGCAGCATGCCTGTTTACGTTAGTATTACTGCAGAATGCATCAAACATATCATGCCAGTCAACACCCAAATTCCATTTTTTGCCTATTTGCTTGTTCACAGATAAACATCCATATACAGGAGTGCCATTCAACTCACGTGTCGGTGACTTCTTGGTGTAGTATACCATCTGCAGGCCTATCTGCCATTCATGGGGAAGATAAGCAGTGGGAGCAAACCGGAATGAAGCATAGGTTCCGCTCTTAGCTATATATAGATTTGATCCACCTGTCAGACTCAGCCAGTTCGTTTTCCAATATACCGATGCCCCCAGTTCAGTAAAATTCTCGCCGTCTTCAACGGCATAATAGCTTGCCTCAGCCTGCACGGTCAGCCTTTGCCTGCTATAGACGTAGGCCAGTTTCATCTGGTTAATAGTCCAATCCTCCAGCAGTCCCTCAGACCTCGCCCATTCCTCATCAAAAATTGTATTGGCATCCATAAAGAGAACCAAGTATGCGGGGTTATAGTATTTGCGATAATAGCCCAACTGGATCTGATTCCTGCTGTCCGGTACATAGATGACGCAGGCATTTGTGTTGTTGCGGATGTCAGAATGTTTCTGGGTGATGCCTGCATCCATCAGCTTGTAGTTATAGAACATCACACGATTACCGGCTGTCAGCTTCCACTTGGGCAGGGCGTATGTGAACTGCAGGTAGATATCATTATTGAAGACATCCCAGCTTCTGCCCGTATTCTTTTGCTCGGTCATCAGGAAGTCACCCTCGGCCCCCAGCATCATGGACAGACGCCTGGTCAGCAAAGGCGTATTCAGCTCCGCGATGTACAATGGCAGTTTGTTGGAGAGGATAGGGTCACTGTTAAACTGAAAGCCACCCACTACCAGCAGTTCCGTCCCTTGGTCATTGAAGGTGTGGAAGTACCTTGCCCTGCCCAGCAGCTTACGTGACATGCCGGTGGGAACGTCAAGAAATTGCTGGGTGAAATAGGTCAACAGTCTGTTCCTGTCGTCAAACCGGTTGGTCATGTGAAGCGTCAGATACTCCTCGTTCCCGTTCCGATGACGGTAAGACGCATTGGCATAGAGGTCGGTATGCTTACTGCCGTATAACGCATTCACAGTCCCAATGCCTGCTACGTCCTTCCCAAAGTCTCCCTGTGCTTCCACAAAACCTTTCAATGTATCAGGTATCTTCATGTTAATATCCAGTACCCTCCCCATTCCAATGGTTCCCTTAGCAACACCTGTATTGTCACAAACCTGAATCTTTGCAATGTCCTTGGCTTTCATCTGACTAAGAATCAACCTTGTGTCACCATTCATCGGACAGTTGTCGATGCGGAGGTTATAGCTGTCAATGACATCCTCATACCCGGCAATCAGCAGTTCCGGCACCATCTGGAGTACATCCATGAGCGTCTCTTCCCCCGTCAGTTCCATTCGCTGGGGATAGATCAACGTCCTATCTGCATTCATCTCAACGATGGGCAAATCGCTCTCTGCAATCATAGGGACAGAGAAGAGCAAAAAGCTGATTAATATTAGAATATGACGGTTCATACTATCCGTTGTTTTTGCAAAAATAAGGATTTTTATTTTAGTAAGAGTATTTTATCATAAATTTTATGGCGGCATAAGGGTTGTTATACTCCAATACAATCAATACGGACTGATTTCGACATGGTGCAAGTAAAATACATAGCTTATTTTGTTAAAGCGTGTAGTCAAAAATGGCTGCACGCTTTTTGGATGTCAGAAAAAGAAGAAAAGACTCACTAATATCCAATATATTTAGTATCTTTGTAGGCAAAATAATCCGGATAACTGAAATGATCGACAAAGAACCACAATATAAAACAATGCCAGAGCACTATTTATCGTGCTTTAATGATGATTGCCCGTTGGCGGACGGTTGCCTGCATAGGTTGGCAGCACGTAGTGGGAGACAGAAAGATGACGTTGTATCGGCAGTCAATCCCGTGCGTTGCTGTGGAGAGTCTTGCCGTTATTACAAGCCCAATAAGGTGGTAACGATGGCATACGGCATGAAGGACTCGTTCCATGAGGTAAAAGCTGATAATATTTCACCGTTAAGAAATACGTTGATTAACCACTTCGGGCGTGGTTCCTATTACTTGCGTCGCAATGGCTTACGCCCCATTACGCCAGATGAGCAGCAGTATATCAGTAGTGTTTTCCGCCAGTTTGGTTACGAAGTAAAGTTCGACAGAATGGTAGAAGAAACCGAATGGCTGTAGTACAAGTCCTGTGTACAGCCAGTACAAAAGCCCTGTACTGGTAGTACAAAGCCTTTGTACTGATGATACAGAAGTCCTGTACGACTCTAAAACAATATCGGAACGAAGCGAAAAGTATAATAGATGTAAGATGTAAGATGTCAGAAGGAAGAAGTAAGATGGTTGATGCGAAATATATTTTATAATTTTGCATTCATAATAAGAACGGAATAAAATTGTTTGAAAAATAAACAACGAATATATTTGTTGGTTCTAAAGAATTTTTGATAATTTTGTAGCCAGTAAGACTAATTAACTTAAAAACAAACACTATGAAACTGGACGGTAGAAGAGAAAGTACCAATGTGGATGACCGCAGAGGTATGTCGGCTGCCAAGATGGGTGGCATGGGTATTGGTGGTATCATCATCATAGCACTGGTTACTTTGCTCTCGGGCGGTAACCTGGGCGATGTGTTCAATAGCGTAGTCAGCAACACCGATTTGCTGAACATGAATGTCACCGAGCAGGCCGAGGGCGGACGCGAGTTTACGCAGGAGGAGCAGGAACTGGCTAAGTTCTCGAAGCAGATTCTGGCAGGAACAGAGGATGTGTGGACCGAGGAGTTCAAGAAGCTGGGCCGTACCTACGAGCCCCCTCGCATGGTACTCTATACGGGTAGTGTGCAGACGGCTTGCGGAAACGGACAGAGCAGCATGGGTCCCTTCTATTGCTCGGCCGACCAGTGCCTGTATATCGACCTTTCTTTCTTCTCTTCCATGAAGCAGCAGTTAGGCGCCGATGGCGATTTTGCCTATGCTTATGTGATTGCTCACGAGGTGGGACATCATGTGGAATATCTGTTGGGTACGTTGGGTAAGGCGCACGAGCAGATGTCGCGCCTGAACCAGAAGGATGCCAATAAGGTGAGTGTCCGTCTGGAACTCTTGGCCGACTTCTACGCCGGTGTGTGGGCTTATCATGACAACGAGATGTTCGGTAGTCTGGAGGATGGCGACTTGGAGGAGGCTATCCGTTGTGCTCAGGTGATAGGTGATAACTACCTGCAGGAGAAGGCGCGTGGCTATTCTCAGCCCGAGACCTTCACACACGGCACCAGCAAGCAGCGCATGAAATGGCTGAAGTTGGGTCTCAGCACAGGAGATATCCGCAAGGGGAATACCTTCCAGTGCAGCGACGCTGAACTCTAGGCTTTAGACATTAGTGGTTAGTGGGTTAGAGGCCCCCTCCCTGCTTTGCCCTCCTTCGCGTATGGGGATTCGCTCACCTTTGTGGGGCCGTAGCCACATTCTTGCGCTCCAGTAGGTGCTCAGGCGCAGGCGGAACAGTGGCTACTCTAAAGACCCCAGTCGCCCCTTTGGGGGAGTGACAGATTAAGAATTAGAGAATTCTAGGAGCAAGGGACAAGAGGTTCGCGAGCACAGCGGCAGCAAATTTTTCACTCTTCACTTTCGTAGGTGGCGATGTTGCCGGAACTTTCCTGAACATCCACCTTGTAGCAGTGGGGGACACGATCGCATATCCAGCGGGCGATGTTCTCTGCCGTAGGATTGAAGGGTAGGATGGAGTTCAGGTCCTGATGATCCAGGGTGCCGTGAACCAGACGCTTTACCTCGGTGAAATCTACCACCATGCCGTCCTCGTCCAATTCCTTGGATTTGCAGTATACGGTAATTATCCAGTTGTGTCCGTGCAGGCGCTCACACTTACTTCCTTTCTCCATAGTAATGTAGTGGCTGCCGGAAATCTCCATTTTCTTTGTTACGTAATACATGTCTTCCTGTTTTTGATACGCGAAGGTACAAATAATTATCTTAATATTCTATAAAAGCCGCGCTGCAATTTTCCTTTTTAACAAAAAGATACTAACTTTGCGCGTCAGAACTAACAATTAACTTAAATTAAGGTATATGAAGAAGATTATTTTCGTACTGCTTGCCGCAGTATCAATGAGTGCTACGGCACAGTTGAAGGTTAACAAGTATCACGAGCCTATCAAGGTCGAAAAGAAGTGGCTTAATTACAATCCAGGAGAGGTTGTTTTCCGCGATGAGGCCCCAGAGACAGAGGGTTCAAAGATTTACCATAACATTATTCCTAATCCCACTCCATACATTCAGGAGAATGCCCGCCGCGTGCTGCAGACATTATACTATGGTCCCAAGGATAAGAACATCCCTCAGATTAAGACCATCAATTACAGTCTCGTTAACGAGGATGGTATCAGCTGGAAGTACGGTGGTGGTGACAATGTAGGTGTTTGCTATACTACCGGATGGATCGAGAAGAGCTTCCAGAACAACGACACCATGCGTCTGGACTATGAGACCCGCGGTGTGTTGTATCACGAGCTGACCCATGCTTATCAGTTGGATCCTCAGGGTTGTGGCGAATATGGAGACGGCGGCGAGAACTGGTGCTTCATAGAGGGTTTGGCCGACGGTGTACGTCTGGCCTGCGGTTGCTTCGATCAGGACTTCAAGAGCAAGGACCGTCCCCGTGGTAAGTCATGGCGCGAAGGCTATCGTGTAGCAGGTTACTTCCTGTATTGGTTGCAGTTGAACAAGGACAAGAATTTCCTGCGTAAGTTCAATGCTTCTGCTGCCGAGTTGAATCCCTGGTCTTGGGACAAGGCTATGAAGCACATCCTGGGTGACAAGCCCGAGAATGGTGTAGAGGAACTTTGGGAAGAGTATCTACACGCTATCGGAGATAAATAAAGCTGAGAGTTGA
>Ga0265300_10003245_pt1 | contig 13447 bp, 10 predicted proteins | sample AusTroGonzalo_MG_FD_193482 | JGI IMG/M metagenome (GOLD analysis project Ga0265300, IMG submission 193482) | Bovine rumen microbial communities from tropical cattle in Woodstock, Queensland, Australia - Gonzalo_03 | ecosystem: Host-associated > Mammals > Digestive system > Stomach > Rumen ... | reverse complement strand
TTGCTCATTTGCTGGAAAGCCGGCTGGATTCTCAATGGTAACAAGAACCAAGTTTCCGAGCAGGAGAAGCAAGAGGCTATACAGGAAGCAGTAGAGGAAATCAATTCCGAGTTGCAGGAGGCACAATCCGACTGGCAGGAAATGAAAGACGAACTCAAAGACGAGTTGAAGGCAGAGTGACCTACGACGAGTTCATAGTGCAACAGCAGCAGGCGATTGACGAGGAGACACGAGATGACTCGTGCTTCATCGCCGATGTGCCGGAGTGTCAGTTTGTGAGAGGACATTGATATGGACCATTTGCCACAAAATCCGGCGATAATCATTTTGAGCATACTGGCGCTACTGGTCGTAGCGGTGGTGGCTGTTCTGCGCCATCCTGCTTTCGGTCGGCGCATGTCAGCGGAGCGCAAAGCGCGTATCGAAGCGTCTTCCAACTACCGCGACGGCATGTTCCAGAACCAACAGCCGACCCCGCAATTCACCGGTAACACAAACATGCTCAAAGCCATGTGGACAATGCTGAGGCGCAAGGATTCCAATCGTGTGCCCAAGGAACCGCTGCCTGCCGTCAAGACCGACCTGAAGAGCCTGCCGACTGACCGCGACTGGTTTGTATGGTTCGGTCATTCGTCGTATCTGTTTCAGTTGGGCGGCAAGCGGTTTCTAGTGGACCCGCTGCTGAAGATGGAGTTTCCCGCATCGCTGATGATGAAACCCTTTGCAGGCACGGACATCTACACGCCAGATGACATGCCCGAGATTGACGTGCTCATCATCACGCACGAGCATTGGGACCATCTGGATTACGCTACCTTGCGCGACTTGCGGCCGAAAGTGAAGCATGCTGTCTGTCCGCTCGGCGTCGCTGAATACTTGGAGTACTGGAAATACGAGCCCTCCATCGTCCATGAGATGGACTGGATGGAGGAATTAAAAATTAAAAATTACGAATTAAGAATTACCTGCCTGCCATCTCGCCATTTCTCCAATCGTTTGCTACGCGGTCGCAATCAAACACTATGGGCGGCGTTCATGGTTGAAGCAGGCGACCGTAAGGTATATATAGGCGGTGACGGAGGCTATGACGACCGATTCCGACAGGCGCGTGAACAGTTCGGTAAGATTGACTTGGCTATCATGGAGAACGGGCAGTATAATCCCAACTGGGCGTATATCCACATGCTGCCGCAGGACTTGGAGCAATCCATCTTGGACTTGCAGGCCGAACAGGTCATCACCGTGCATCATGACAAGTTCGCGCTCTCCACGCATGCCTGGTCTGAACCGGACAGCGTGGCTCGCTCTATCGCTGAACGGAATGCCATACGGCTATTAGACCAACCCATCGGAACGGTAATATATTTTTGAAATGATGACAACAAAAGACATTTATTTGGCAGGAGGATGTTTCTGGGGCACAGAGCATTTCTTCAAGCAGATAGCCGGTGTCGTTTCGACCGAAGTAGGCTTTGCCAACGGACATACGGACGCGCCCACCTATGAGCAAGTCTATACGGACACTACGGGCTATGCCGAGACGGTCAAAGTGGTTTATGACCCGTCGCAAGTGACGCTCGATTTCCTGCTGCGGATGTTCTTCGTTGCCATTGACCCGACGAGTCTCAACAAGCAAGGTCATGACGAAGGCACGCGCTACCGCACCGGCATTTATTACACCGATGCCGCTGACCGTGCTGTGATAGACAAGATCTTTGCCGAAGAGCAAGCCCGGTATGCCGAACCTCTGGTGGTGGAACGCGAACCGTTAATGGCGTTCTATCCGGCAGACGAATATCATCAAGACTATCTGGACAAACATCCGGACGGCTACTGCCATCTGCCACAGGCGCTTTTTGCCTTTGCCCGACAAGCAAAATCCGAATCATGAAGCAACTGTGTCATTACATATCGGAAATCACTAAAATGGCGGAACAACTATGGAAGAACTGAAACAACGGATTTTGAAGGATGGTGTTGCGAGAAAAGAAGGCAGCATCATAAGGGTAGGTAGTTTTCTGAATCACCAGTTGGACCCGCAGCTGATGATGCATTGTGCGGAGGAGTTCGCGCGTCTGTTTGCCAACCAAGGCATCAATAAGATTGTCACCATCGAAGCCTCAGGTATTGCACCGGCCATACTGGTGGGGTATCTGATGAATCTGCCGGTGGTCTTCATCAAGAAAAAAGATCCGAAGACACTGGATGACACATGGAAATCGTGGGTGTGGTCCTTCACACGCGACGATAACACCACTACATGCATAGACCGACGTTTCCTTACTGCCGATGACCGCATCCTCTTTATTGATGATTTTCTGGCGGACGGACATGCCTCGGGCTGTGTGATACACCTCTGCCGTATGTCCGGTGCGCAGATCGTAGGCATGGGTTTCCTCGTGGAGAAAGGTTTCGCCGCAGGCGGACAGTTCTTGCGCGACCACCATATAAACTATCATGCCCTGGCTACCATTCAGCGTATCAACGACGACAATACCATGGTCTTGGAATAATATTATGTCTAATCCTGATTTGGTGCAATATATTGTAGAACAGGCATCCAAAGCCGGTGAGGTACGGGCACGGAAGATGTTCGGCGACTATGCGCTGTATTGCAACGACAAAGTGGTCGGACTCATTTGCGACGACTACTTTTATCTGAAGCCGTTCAAACAACTGGAACCGTTACTGCATGAGGACGACCGAAACATGCGACCGCCCTACGAAGGCGCCAAATCGCATTATGTCATCACCGATGTGGATGATGCAGACTATGTGTCGCTGCTTGTCAGGACGGTGGCGGAGAATATAATGCACAATTAAAAATTCACAATTCACAATTACTCACTATGCAGACCTATGACAGAACGGGAGAAAATGTTGGCAGGCGAACTCTATGACGCCTGCGATGCGGAATTACTGGCTGAACTCAACCGCGTGAAAGTGCTTTGCCAGCAGTACAACAACCTGCTGCCGACGGACTTTGCGGCACGCAATGCCATGCTCGTTGAGATACTCGGTCAGGCGGACAAGGACACCTTCATCAACCAGCCTTTCTACTGCGACTACGGCAAGCATATCCGTGTCGGAAAACGGTTCTTCGCCAATTTCGGACTGACGGTCTTGGATGAAGCCTTTGTTAGTATCGGCGATGACTGTTTTGTCGGCCCCGGCGTACATATCTATACCGCTTGCCATAGCACGAACCCTGCGGAGCGCGCGACCCGCAAAGAATGGGCAAAGCCTGTTACCATCGGTAATAATGTGTGGATCGGTGGCAATGTGACCATCCTGCCTGGCGTCACTATCGGCGACAACTGCACCATCGGTGCCGGCAGCGTTGTTACACATGATATCCCCGCCGACTCCATTGCTGCCGGTAATCCGGCTAACGTGATAAAGAAGAGGTGATAAAATATTTGTCAATTCATCAAAAAGTGGCATATGCGTTTGCGTATGTCATTTTTTTTTGTATATCTTTGCACGAAAAATTACGCAGAGCATGAATGCAACATGGAACATCATTGAGAGTTTTAACAACAACCTCATTGCTGAGAACCGCTACCAGATGATTCTGGAAGGTCTGCAAGTAACCCTTTTGATCACGTTTTTCGCCGCTATCTTAGGAACGCTGTTGGGTGGACTGGTTTGCTGGGCACGCGAGAGTCTCCGTGAGCAGGTGAAAGAACTAATAGAAGAACCCACTACCCGTGGCTTCCGCGTCAAACTGATCATTTAGTGTATTGGAATAAATAGCAAATTATCCCCATTTTTGGGGATTTTATACCGTCTTAAGAAAACCTTAATCTTTCTTTAAGAAATTCTTTGTACCTTTGCCGGCGCTTACGCTAAGGCTTGTGTGATTGCGTGCTCCGCACTTATGTAACACTCTGCCTTGCGTTACGCGTTCCCCATGGATTAAAAATCCTCGGGGACCCCGTTATAGGAAAAAAAAGATGCGGACAGAGGTACTTGTTTTCATAGCATTGACAGTCGTTTCTATGTCACGAATAGAGGCGGCCTCGCGGGAAGGGTGGGCAGACACGATTGCTCTGCCTGATATAGAAGTGTCGGCTTCGCGAATAGGAACAGCCGTCAGTCGTCAGCCATCGGCCATCAGCATGCTGGACAGCCGCCTGCTGAACGAGACACAAGCCGCGACACCGAAGGATGTGAGTCAATTGATCCCGAATGTCTATATGCCTGATTATGGCAGTGCGATGACGTCTTCTATCTATATCCGAGGTCTAGGTAGCCGCATCAATGAGCCGGCAATGGGTATGGTGGTGGACGGCGTGCCGTTGTTGGACAAGAACCTATACGACCATGCCATGCAGGACATTAAGCGCATCGAGTTGCTGCGCGGCCCGCAAGGCAGTCTGTACGGTCGTAATTCGACTGCCGGAGTCATGGAGATACGCACGTTGCAGCCCTTGGACTTCACCACCTATTCCGTTCGCGGCCTGGTCAGTTATGCCACTGCCAACAGCGTACAAGCCCAAGCATCTTATTATGACCAAATCTCAAATCATAAATCTCAAATCACAAATACCTTCGGGTGGGGTATAGCCGCACGCTATCAGCGTACGGATGGTTTTTATACCAATGATTATACGGGTAGGACGATTGACGGAGGTCAGCAGGCAGGCGGCAGGCTTGTACTCGACGGCAGACCTTCGGACGAGTGGCGCGTTAGCGGAACCGTCTATGCCGACTGGGTGCGTCAGGGTGCTTTTCCCTACGCTTCGGCGGCTACCGGCCGCATAGACTACAACAGCCCCGGCAGTTACGAACGATTGGCTGTGCTGCCATCGTTGCGCGCCGACTACACGCATGAAGACTGGCGGCTGCAGATCGTGGCCAGTTACCAGTTCCTGCGCGACGAGATGCATATGGACAACGACTACACGCCTGCGGACATCTTCACGCTCCGACAGACGCAGCGCATACACAGCGGCACCTTCGACGCCCTGCTGCGTGCGCCGGCACCTTGCACGTGGTACGACTGGACGGTCGGGGTGAGTGGATTTGCAAAAGGCAACGCTATGACGGCGCCGGTGGTCTTTATGCGCGAAGGAATAGATGAACTGATCTTAGGCAATGCCAACCGCGGCATTCAGACCGTCTTTCCGGAAGATTCAATAGAGATATCCAATCACCAATTACCAATTACCAGTAATTTCGATTTGCTCAATGCCGGTGCGGCGGTTTATCATCAGAGCCATTTCCGTTTCGGCCACTGGCATATCCATGCAGGCGTGCGTATGGATTATGAGCACACGCGCATGGACTACCTCAGCACTGCCGATGTGAACTATCGTTTTACGATGCTGATGTCGGAGCCCAAGACGGTGCAGACCTGCATACAAGGCACCCAAGCCGCGCATTATGTCCAGGTGCTGCCACGACTGGCGGTGTCCTATGAAGCGGCATGGGGAACGATCTACGGCTATGCCGCTAAGGGATATAAGGCCGGCGGGTATAATCCGCAGATGTTCAGTACTGTCACGCAAAATCAGGTCATGACCGACATGGCAGCGGATATGGGCTTGCATCTCAATATTGCCGACCCGCGTTTCTCGGACGTGGCGATCACATCCTACAAACCGGAAAAGGACTGGACTTTTGAAATAGGAGCACATTTGACGCCGGTGGAGGGGCTGAAGATCGATATGGATGTGTTTCATATCCAGTGCATCGACCAGCAGGTCACGGTTTTCCCGAACGGCAAGACAACCGGCAGGATGATGGCCAATGCGGCGCGTTCGCGGGTATGGGGCGCAGAAGCAGCACTGCATTACCGTTGGCAGCAAGGCAAGTGGCAGGGAATGGTAGATGCCTCGTACGGCTTTACAGACGCCCGTTTCATCGACTTCAATGACGGTATGGGCGATTACTCCGGCCGCTTCATCCCCTATGCACCTCAACACACGGCGCACGTCCTTGCCCAAGCCGGCTATCGCGTGGGGAGAAAGTGGCTGCAGGGGTTGTCGTTCTCAGCGCGCACCCATATCGTCGGTCCTATCTATTGGAACGAACAGAACGACTGTCGGCAAACGCCTTACGCCCTGCTGGCGGTCCATCTGACATTGGAATGGGAATATGTCCAACTGGAACTATGGGGACGCAATCTGACGAACACGCCCTACGATGTATTCTATTTCCGTTCGATGGGCAACGATTTTCTGCAACGCGGCAAACCGCGTGAATTAGGTAGCACAATACGATTCAAACTATAATATCAACCATTTAATTGTTTACAAAATGACAAGAAAGATTTTCTTAGCGGTAGCAGTAGCCGCCACACTGGCTGCATGCAATCAGAACACACCGGACAACACGACAGATCAAGGCAATGCAGATTTTGCAAAAGCAACGTATTTCGAGGCGTTGGGAATGAACACCGTGCCTAATGTGGAAGGCGAAAACAAAGATCAGCCGTTCCGGCTGGACAGCGTGCGCGTCGAGGCGATAGTGGTGAGCGACAGCACCTTGGATATCTGCCTGTATGGTATCAATTTCTCTTCCCGTATGCCCGTCAGCATCGACATGGTTATCCCCGGCGCCACGTACACGCGTACCACCGACAAGATCACCATCAGCGGCGAGAACATTGCTCCTACGATGGGTGGTAATCCGTTTGACAAATATATGATAACCGGCCTGAGCGGCTATGTTACGGCCGACTCGCTGGTCTTCAGCAACAACTACGGAACCTACACCGGCTGTTCTTATGCAGGTAAGATAACCAGCATGGAATAACGTGCGGAGTGGTTCGATAATCACGCACTAAATATTGCTCCGGAAAAGACGATTTTCCGGGGCATTGTTTCTTATATATACATCGTATATTTACTTTTTTGAATGAGATTTCGGATAAGAAAGAGGCAAGATGTCGGTCAGGCACAAGGCATCGTGCCATCGGCCGAAGGACAAATGTGACAATACGTCAATTTTTTTTACTAATACGTCAAAAAGTGCACGTGCGTATTGCATATGTGAGAAAAAAGTATTATCTTTGCGGCCGAATGTGAATTTTATTAACCATTTAAAAATAAAAGTATCATGAAAAATTTCTTTGAAATTAATCGTGCCCTTGTGGCTAAGAAAAAAGTATTTATTTCGCTGCTGGCGTTGAGCCTGGTATGTATTGGTTTCTCCTCTTGTGACAACGGATTAGAGTCCTCTGCTGATCCAACCACTCAACCGATTGCCGGTAAGACCTACCGTGCTAACGATGTAGGAGACGGTTATGTTCAGTTTACCTTCCACATGAATCTCAAATGTACAATGGAAGCCAAAGAAGACGGCAAAGCGCCGGTCTCCGGCACGTACTATGAGTGGTGGATGTCTCCGGGCGATCCGGACGTGGTGATCCGTTATGCACAAGGCGCTTACGACAAGAGAACGGGTGAGTCGCTTGCCGGCAAAGAGTTCCTGTCCGGTTCGTATGACGCAAGTGCCAAGACGGTGACCCTGAGCGGAGATATCGACGGTACGCATGTCAACTTCAGCCTGAAAGAGGTACAATAAAAGTCCGGCAAGAGTAAAAGCGACTGCCGTTAATCGGCAGGTATCGGGTGGGCGAGGCTGATACCCTCGCGCACTCTCTATTTTTAACAACTGACAATAGATTATTAAATATTAAACATATGAAAAGAACATTTGTGTTTATCATGCCGGTGATGGTATTGCTGTTCGGCATGCATGCATGCAAGAAGAGCAACAACGAGCCTGCCGGTCCGGCCGATCCGACCGAAAAGGCCAAGTACACCGTTCTTATTTATGCGAACGGCGGTGAGAACCTGGAAGACTCCGAGGAGCGGGATGTAGCAGGTGCTGCCGAGTTCCTCGCGACGAAGAAAGAAGACTTCTCCGTTCGGTGCGCCGTGTATATGAAATACTCGTCGCAGGAAGGTTTGAACAAGCAGAGTCAGGAAATGTCCGAAAAGGAAGGCAAGCCGTTTGTGGCGGGTGGCAAAGCCGGCGAGGTGTATTTCTATGAAGTGGGACCGGATTGCATTAATTTCGAGAACAAGGAAGCCATTCAATACCTCTCCTTGCCCGACAAATGGATCGTGGATCATTCGGATGCTGCGATGTATGATCCGGCGTATATGGCCTCGGTGCTGAAGGACGTAGCCAAAAACATGCCGGCGGAGAACTACATCCTCGTTCTCGCAGGTCACGCTTCCGGATGGGAACCGGACGAGGACGGTGATTACCCCGCTCCCAGAAAGGCTCCTAAATCGACCGTTACCGATGCCTTCCTCGACGATCGGGCTATCACCGCCAAAGAACTGCATGACGGTATCAAGCAGTCCGGTATTCCTGTGTGCGCGGTTGTTTTCGACTGCTGTTTGCAGAACAGTATCGAGTACCTGTCCGAGTTGACCGACGTCACGACTTATACCCTCGGTTCCGGCCATACGACCCACGGCGGCGACTACGCTTCGCTGCTCAAAGAGCTCTATGACGCTCCTGCCGGACAAGCCGGATTGAAAACAGCGCTCAGCAACTACGCGGACGTGTATGCCATCAACCATAAGAACGACTGGGAAGACAATGAGAATGACAAAGTGCTGATGAACGTCGATTTTGCAGTGGTGGAGATGGCGAAGATGCCGGCTGTATGGACGGCGCTGAAAAACATCGTCGATTATATGTGCGCGAACGTTAAGGACAGCGCTGCCTATGCCATCCCCTCGCGTCAGTGCTACCAGTATTTCAACGGATCGTCCAAATATGACCTGTCCGACTACCTGTTCAAGATGACGAAGGAAGGTGCGCCGTATGCAGGCAATCAAGCGTACCAGGAGTTGTACAATAACGTCTATTATGCGCTGGAAGGCGCCATCGTTCACCATGCCTACGCCCTTCATTATGCGTCTGACCTGCCGGATGATGCGCAAGCACCCAAACTGAGTATGAGCATCAATCTGGGCGCCAAGGGACGCATGCAGGATACCTATGAGGAATCGGAAGACGGGTATATATGTTTCGATTATACCGGCAAACAATGGTTCTTCACTCCCACTGATACACCGGAATGGACGGAAGGCGACAAGACCAGCGTGTACTACGATTGGCGGTACAGTTATGATCTCTCGGTCTTCGATGCCAAAACAGGCTGGACACGCTGGATCATACTCAACCCTGTAATGCCGTTCGGCAATCCGCCGATTGGTGATGAAGGGGACTCCAACGAATAATGCAAAGCAAAAATAACTAACTAATCGATATGAAACACTTTTTACCTTGCACAGGTCTGCGTCTGATGATGGCGCTTAGCCTGCTGATGCTTGTCACCTCCGTGTCGGCAAACGACTATCTGGAGTTGCAAGAGAACTATTCCGTGTATTCAACCGGTCGTGAAGCTATTCACTTCAAGATCCCTATCTGGGCATACGGTAGGGTGAACAACTATTATCTCGCCAATTACAGCTACGTCTATTTCAAAGAGAGCGGTAGCAGTGATGTATGGTATGCCGTGTGGTTCAATGCCGACCGTGAAGGCGAAAACAAAGCGTCGAACGGCAAGGGTACCGGAAGTATTTTCATCACGCCCGGACGGGGTAATTTGATCATCACCAACACGTACGACGGTGTCGCTCAGCAGGTGAACGAAGGTGACGGATGGATCCCCTTTACGGTCAAGCAGGGGGCGGTCAATGACTGTGCGCAGCTGACCACGCTGGAGTTCGATTGGTACCCGCCGGAGAGCCTGAACGGAAAGAAGTTCACAGTCGGCTTGTCGCTCACGATCAACAAATACAGCAGCGGTGAGGTCGCGTACACCAAGAATTTCTCTTTCCCGACGGTGTTTACGGGCGGCGAGAACCTGCAAGCGCCGCAACTCTATACACCTTACCTGTATATGATCAACGAGGAAGGCAATGCCGGATACGGATATGCCGCCATACCCTATATGACTTTCCAGACACCGGTAAGTTACACCACGTCGTTTGATCCGACCAAGACGATCAAGACCTCTTCCCGTTCGGGGAATATCTTTGTCCAGACCGAAGACACCGTGCAGAAGAACGTAACCGCAGAGTTTACGGTCTATCGTGATGAGACGTTAGGAACGCTGAGCACCGTGACCACGCCGGGTGTTGATGTACCGGCGTATCACCGCATCTATGATTTCCAGGCTATGGAAGAGCAGGACGAGTCGGGTAGTCTCACCGGCGCCAACATCGTCAGTTGGTCCCTTCGCAGCCCGTCCGAGCAAGACCTGGTTGACGGAGACTATTTCGAGGTGCAGCGTGCGTACGAAAGCGATTTCTCCGATGCCCAGACGATGGAAGTGGTCGCCATGAAAAAAGGGGTAGCGGAATATTCGTATACGGACAACAGCCGCACAGAGTGGGAAGACCGCAACTTTGTCAGAGATACCATCCGCGCCGACTACAGCGTGACCGAGCCGAAGTATATATTACGCGATGCATCCGGCAAACCGTTGTATGAGATGAGCGTCAAATTGACGGCAGACAAATGTATCATGCCCGCCCAGCCGGTTTATTACCGTGTGCGCCGTGCTTCATCGGCAGCATGGGGTTGGGATCATGAGTTCGTCAAGCAAACCGATGTCTTCCGCCATAACTACCTCGCACCCTTGGCGGCAAAACAACAGGACTACACCCTCGATCCCGATTTCAATAACAACAGGACGGTGCATTTCCATGTCAAGATAGACAATGCAGACATCACCTATATGCCGCCTTCTATAGATTCATGTCGATTGGAGCCTTCGTTCGATGCCTGTTTGGCGGACACGGCGATAATGTATGTCTATGTCTCCGATGAAATTATCAATTCTGTAAGCAGTATCAGTTTCCGTGTAAAGGGTTGTGAAGACATACCTCTTTCGGTGGGTACCCAGCTTGTCAAGGTGCCTTTCGACCAAGTAGAAACGGAATACGGATTCTACGTGGTTCCTATACCCGGTACCTCTTTCAACGGATTGTCAGAACCGGGAATAGTGAGTCGTATGTATCTGACCAGAAAAAATTTCGGCTATTGTAACGGAAGTACCCTTGATGTGACACTGATGTTCTATTACTCGTGGTTCGGGGAGACATGCTACCGCGCGAGAGTCTCCCGCATATCCGGCACACCTCCCTTCTTGGAGGAAGCAAGGCAACGCTGGGAGCAGGTAAAGGACGAGGTGAAACAGGATCTGTACGGCCGTCTGTTCGGTGCATCGAGTGTGCCCGCTTTCGGTAAATGTATCTGGGACAGAACCGCCAAACTGGTTCTGACCCGCACCCATATCGAGACCGGCGATCAGACGGAGATCATTGTTCCGCAAGACAGCATCCTCCGTCAGGAAGACGGCTCGTGGCTGGCGCACTTTACCGACGTAGCAGCTGCAGCTTGTACCCATTATCAATATACGGTACGTATCGACCAGAGTGAAGCCGTACTGCATGTGAGTGACTCCTTCTATCTGCAGCCCAAGACACTCCGTGGACCGGAACTGTATTTCAACGAAGCGGCAACTATCCGTGCATTCTCTGCTACGCAGGGCGCGACGGAAGGCTCGCTCGTCAATGCAGTCCGGCTGGTATGGCAACCTACCTCCCTGGCTGTGGATGATTACGTGCTGTGTCGCATCGTGAAGGACTCCGACCAGGTGCCGGACACCTTGACCGTAACGACCGAAAACTCCTTCCTCGATACGAAAGCCGTACCGGGAGTACACTATGAATATACGCTTACTACCCGCTATACCTGTAACGGCTTTACAACCGCCAACCAAGCCACGACGGAGGGCTGGCGTACGCCGTACGGCCGTATCAGCGGACATGTGATGCTCGCCGACTACAGCGGTCAGAAGGGTATCACCGTCACCCTCTCGCAAGGCGACAACACGATCGCCCAAACCACGACGAGTACCGCCGGTGAGTATGTGTTTGACAACGTGGCATATGACCATGAAGCCGGATCGCTGTTCGTCATCACACCTACCTCTCAGTACGGCTCGTTCTCGTATAACGGCACCTCCTCCGGCGCCGCTGCGGTTGCGCTGTCCAAAGAGAATGCGCTGCTGACGGATATTGACTTTGTCAACACCCAGGCGCACCGTCTCACCGGTAGGGCGTTGTATAAGAACTCAACCGTTCCCGTAGCAGACGCTATGTTCTTGCTCAACGGCGATACGATCTGCAAGAACGGACTGCCGGTACGGACGGGTATAGACGGTAGTTTTGAACTCCTGCTTCCCCAGCAGCCGCTTTCGCTGCAGATCATCAAGCAGAACCATGTGTTTGATGCAGACGGCAAACTGGTCATTGACGATTCCGAGGTGTTCACGCCGGTCAAAGCGATTGACGGTGTCCGCTTCTACGACCGGACGAAAGTGCGCCTGATCGGACGTGTTGCCGGAGGTATCGACCAGCAGGCTCTGCCGCACGGCTTCGGACTCGGAAAGAACAACCTCGGCGATGACCTCCAACTCGTGCTGATGCTCGAAGGCGACAACACCGCCCATATCGTTCATGACCCCGATGACCTGACGCACGACACCGTCATGCAGACCATCGGAAATACCCATACGCTCTTTGAGCAGAAGCGTATCATCATCCGTCCGGATATACAGACCGGCGAATATGCCGTGGATCTGTTCCCGGTACGCTATAAGGTGGTACAGGCTACGGCGAAAGGGTACGCAACGCTCTTCCCCTCCGGGACGGGCAGCGAGACTTTCGATCTGACCAATGCCCCCTTACAGACACACATGGATACGCTGCATGGCGATACCGTTTATTATCACAGTATCTACGACCGCATCTACCGTACGCCGATACAGATCAAGATGACGCAAGTGCAGTATGGCGAAGAGTGCGCTGGGCTGGGAGAGAAAATGCTCGCTACCGCTTCGATGACCGGACAAGGAGAGGATATCCCGCTCTATACGGTGAACGAAAACGGCGAAGTATCCTATCTGTTAGGCTATCCGGTCTTCATCGCCGACCGCAAATACCAGTTCACCGTATCGGCATTCGAGGACTATTATTACAATAACTCAACTGCCGGAATACGGGACCGCGTACCGCAACGAGACGGGAATGTGCGTATCGTCAACGATATGGACAAGAATACCACTACCGCCGACTATCCGCTGGACAAGAACGGACAGAACAAAAATGTGCTGCTCGATGTGAAGAAAGTGGATGTGAACAATACCGGCGTGGAGGCATTGCGTACCGTGACTGCGGCGCTGGAAGTGGAAGGCAGCCATGTGGAGACGGATGTGATCAGCGCGTTTGTCAGCGGTAATTATGTCGTGCCTGCCGATCTGCATAGTACGATGTCCGATGTCGTGCTGCTGGATATCGTCCGCGATCCGGGAGGTACCGGAAGTAGCGCATGGATCGAATCCGGTACAACCTATAAGTACGCCTATACGGAGACCTACAAATGGGATGCCGGTTTGGAGATA
>Ga0265300_10003242_pt1 | contig 13450 bp, 8 predicted proteins | sample AusTroGonzalo_MG_FD_193482 | JGI IMG/M metagenome (GOLD analysis project Ga0265300, IMG submission 193482) | Bovine rumen microbial communities from tropical cattle in Woodstock, Queensland, Australia - Gonzalo_03 | ecosystem: Host-associated > Mammals > Digestive system > Stomach > Rumen ... | reverse complement strand
GCCGTCGATGTCGGGGCATGCGAAGAGTTCGGCTGCATTCTTCTCGTTGCAGCTGCCACCGTAGAGGATAGTGGTATCCTCGGCTGCCTCTTTGCCGAACTTGTCAGCCACAAGGCTGCGGATGTATGCGTGGATCTCTTGTGCCTGAGCCGGTGTAGCGGTCAGGCCGGTACCGATAGCCCATACGGGTTCGTAAGCCAGCACGATATTCTTCCACTCCTCTGCACTGAGGCCGAACACCGATCCCTCGAGTTGTGCTTTCACTACCTCGTTCTGCTTGCCGGCCTCGCGCTCCTCTTTCACCTCGCCGATGCAGAAGATGACCTTCAGACCGTTCTGAAGAGCCAGACGCGTCTTCTCTGCCAGCATCTCATAGCTCTCAGCGTAGTACTGACGACGCTCCGAGTGACCGAGGATGACATATTCAGCGCCGGTTGACTTCACCATCTCTGCGCTTACCTCACCCGTGTACGCACCCTTCTCATGATCGGCGCAATTCTCTGCTGCCACCTTGATCGGGCTACCCTTGAGCAACTCGCTGACGGTTGCCAGATGGATAAACGGCGTACCGATCACTACGGCGCATTTCGGGTTTTTAACAGCCTCTTTCAACTCGGTAGCCAGTGCTACACCTTCCTGCAGGTTCTTGTTCATCTTCCAGTTACCTGCCACCATTTTTGTTCTCATAGATCAATATATGTTTTTGTTAGTTTGTCTTCTGCACAACTTTTGCGGTTGCAAAAGTAGTAAAAAAAAATCATATACGCAAATAAAATCTTCTTTTTTTGTATTTTTTTCATGTGCGCTTGCGTATGTAAAAAAAAAGTTGTAATTTTGCGTGCAAAATTGAAGAATAGCATTTAACAAATACCTATAAAACACACAAACACAATGAAAGTACAAACTATCATGTCGCAGCTTGCTGCGAAGCACCCGGGCGAAGCAGAGTATCTGCAGGCCGTTCAGGAAGTATTGGAGTCGATCGAAGAGGTGTACAACCAGCACCCCGAGTTTGAACAAGCCAAGATCGTGGAGCGAATGGTGGAGCCCGACCGTATCTTCACTTTCCGCGTCACGTGGATTGACGATGCGGGTGAGGTGCAGACCAACCTTGGTTACCGTGTGCAGTTCAACAGTGCTATCGGTCCGTACAAAGGCGGTCTTCGTTTCCACCGTGCTGTAACCCCGTCGATGCTGAAGTTCCTGGGTTTTGAACAGACCTTCAAGAATGCGCTGACCACACTGCCTATGGGTGGCGCTAAGGGTGGTTCGGATTTCGACCCGGTAGGCAAGAGCGACGCAGAGATCATGCGTTTCTGCCAGGCCTTCATGCTGGAGCTCTGGCGTTGCATCGGTCCGGATCAGGATATTCCTGCCGGTGACGTAGGTGTAGGCGGCCGCGAGATAGGTTTTCTCAACGGCATGTATCAGAAACTTGCTCGCGAGTATCATACGGGCGTGCTGACCGGAAAAGGCATGACATGGGGCGGTTCTATCTTGCGCCCTGAGGCTACCGGTTTCGGTGCTCTCTATTTCACGCAACACTTGCTGCATGAGGCAGGTAAGGATATCAAGGGTAAGACAGTAGCTATCTCCGGCTTCGGAAACGTGGCATGGGGTGCTGCTACCAAGGCTGTTGAACTTGGTGCGAAAGTAGTGGCTATCAGCGGTCCGGACGGCGTAGTGGCTATCCCGAATGGCATCACCAAGGAGATGATTGATTATATGCTTGTGATGCGTGCATCGAACCGCAACAAGGTGCAGGATATGGCTGACAAGTTCCCGAAGGGCTGCCAATTCACGGCCGACAAGAAAGCATGGTCCGTACCGTGCGACATCGCTCTACCGTGCGCCTTCCAGAATGAGTTGAGCGAAGACGATGCGAAGGAGCTGAAGAAGAACGGCTGCTGGTGCTGCTGCGAGGTATCGAACATGGGATGCCAGCCGGGCGCAATCCATTTCTTCCAATCCAACGGAGTGCTGTTTGCACCGGGCAAGGCTGTCAACGCCGGCGGTGTGGCTACTTCGGGTCTGGAGATGACTCAGAATGCAGAGCACCTCAGCTGGAAAGCAGAGGAGGTAGATGCACGTCTGCACCATATCATGGAGTCGATCCACGAGCAATGCGTCAAGTTCGGTCGTCAGGCCGACGGACATATCGACTATGTCAAAGGTGCGAACATCGCCGGCTTCATGAAGGTAGCTACTGCGATGCTTGAGCAGGGTATTATCTAGTCGACTAGTCAACTAGTCAGCTAGCCAACTAGTAAAATCAAACAACTATGTACACTGATTTTCAAAAACATCTGCAGGCGACGCTCCAGGAGATTCGCGAGGCAGGACTCTATAAGAATGAGCGGGTGATCATCACTCCGCAATCCTCAGGCATCGCCGTAGAAGGCGGGCAAGAAGTGATCAATTTCTGCGCTAACAACTACCTCGGCCTGGCGGATAACAAAGAACTGATCGAGGCAGCCAAGGCGCGTATGGATGCGCGTGGGTACGGCATGGCGTCGGTACGATTCATCTGCGGTACGCAGGACACGCATAAAGAGTTGGAACGCGTCATCTCCGATTTCTTTGGCACAGAAGACACGATACTCTACGCAGCCTGCTTTGATGCCAACGGTGGTCTGTTCGAACCGCTGCTGACCGAAGAGGACGCCATCATCTCCGATGCGCTCAACCACGCTTCTATCATCGACGGCGTGCGTCTGTGCAAGGCGGTGCGTTACCGCTATGCCAACGGCGACATGGCCGACCTGGAGGAGAAACTAAAAGAGGCACAGGCACAGCGCTTCCGCATCATCGCTACCGACGGTGTGTTCTCGATGGACGGTAATGTATGTCCGCTGGATAAGATCTACGAACTAGCGAAGAAATACAATGCACTGGTCATGGTGGACGAGTCGCACTCGGCAGGTGTGGTAGGTGAGACCGGTCACGGCGTGACCGAACTCTACAACCTCCGCGGCAAGATTGAGATCATCACCGGTACACTGGGCAAAGCGTTCGGTGGTTCGGTAGGCGGTTTCACGACGGGTAAGAAAGAGATAATAGACCTGCTGCGTCAACGCAGTCGTCCGTATCTGTTCTCGAACTCCATCCCACCGATGATAGCTGCAGCGGGTATCAAGACCTTTGAGATCCTCACCCGCAGCAACGAACTGCAGGATCGTCTGCACGCCAACACCGCGTACTTCGTGGAGAAGATGAAGGCGGCAGGCTTTGATATCAAACCGACGCAGTCGGCCATCTGTGCCGTGATGCTCTATGATGCACGGTTGAGCCAAGAGTTCGCCGCCGCGCTGCAGCAGGAGGGCATATACGTTACGGGCTTCTACTATCCCGTCGTACCGAAGGGTCAGGCACGTATCCGCGTACAGGTCAGCGCTGCCCATACGCGCGAACAACTGGATAAGTGTATAGCTGCCTTCACGAAGATTGGCACAGAACTTGCAGTACTGAAATAAATTATGAAAGCATTAGTTAAACGATATGCGAAACCGGGTATCTGGATGGAAGACGTGCCGATGCCTGAGATGGGAGTGAACGATGTGCTCATCAAGGTGACCAAAGCCGCTATATGCGGCACGGACCTGCATATGTATAAATGGGACGAGTGGTCGCAAGCGCATTGCAAACCGCCTTACACGATGGGACATGAGTTCGTGGGCGTTGTGGCCGACTGCGGTCCGGGTGTGCGCAACTTCAAGATAGGCGATCGTGTGACGGCCGAGGGACACATCACCTGCGGACACTGCCGTAACTGCCGCCGTGGCATGGGACACGTCTGCGAGAACACCATCTCGCTCGGCATCATGGGACGTGACGGCTGTTTTGCAGAGTTCGTATCGGTGCCGGAATCGAATGTGGTACATGTGCATCCGCATATCCCTGACGACTTCGCAGCCATCATGGATCCCTTCGGCAACGCCACCCATACGGCTCTGGCTTTTCCGCTGCTGGGCGAAGATGTGCTCATCACGGGTGCAGGACTGATAGGTACGATGGCGGCAGGTATATGTCGCTTTGCAGGAGCGAAGAATATCGTCGTTACCGACATCAATCCACTCCGACTGGAGATAGCGAAGAAGATGGGTGCTACGATGACCGTAGACGGCTCGAAGGGCGAGACTATCGCCGATGCGATGTTCCAACTCGGCATCCGCGGTTTTGACGTAGGACTGGAGATGTCGGGTGCACCGGCGGCCTTCAACGACATGATCGCGCATATGTACAAGGGCGCTAACATAGCCCAACTGGGAATCCTGCCGTCCGAAACCAAAGTCAATTGGTCGGATGTCATCTTCAACGCCCTGACCATCAAAGGTATCACCGGCCGCCGTATGTGGGAAACCTGGTATCAGATGGAGCAGATGCTGGTGGGCGGACTGGATCTGAGCCCCGTCATCACCCACCGATATCAGTTCGGCGACTTCCAGAAAGGCTTTGACGTAATGGTCAGCGGCCAGTGTGGTAAAGTATTATTAGAATGGTAAAATGTCTGTTTTTTCATAGTTAATATGCGCGAAAAGCAGTACTTTTGCAGCGATTTTGGTGTAATTAACAAAAATATTTATTGTATGAAAAAGTATTTACTTAGCGCTCTGCTGCTCACATGCAGCATCGCCATCTGCTCCGCTTTTACCCGCGAGGGATTGACGGAGTACAAACTCGACAACGGTCTGACAGTTATGCTGTGGGAGGACCATGATCAACCGGATGTAACCGGTTATGTAGTGGTACGTGCCGGTGCCGTAGACGAACCGGCCGAGTACACCGGTCTGGCTCACTATCTGGAGCACATGCTCTTCAAGGGAACGCAGCGTATCGGTGCCCTGGACTGGGAAAAAGAGAAACCGTTGTACGACTCCATCATCGCCCTGTATGATCAGTACAGCGATGAGAAAGATCCGAAGATCCGCGAGCAGCTGGCTACGCAGATCAACGAGGTCTCGATGCGTGAGGCGAAGATATCTTCTACCGAGGACTTCTTCAACATGCTCGACCTGATTGGTGCCGAAGGTGTGAATGCCTATACGTCTTACGACCTGACGGCTTACCATAACTCCTTCCCTGCCGCTGAGATGTATCGCTGGCTCACCATCTTCTCCGATCGTCTGATCAACCCGGTCTTCCGTACCTTCCAGGCCGAGCTGGAGAACGTGTTTGAGGAATACAACATGTATGCCAACGAGCCGTCGTCGCAGGTAAGCAAACAGCTGATGGAGGATATCTACAAAGGTAGTCCCTACGAGCGTGACGTGATCGGTCTGCCCGAGCACCTCAAGAACCCGCGTCTCAGCAAACTCATCGAGTTCTACAACACCTGGTATGTGCCCAACAACATGGCGCTCATCATCGTCGGTGACTTCGATACCGAGACCGCCAAGCCGATGATCCAGGAGACCTTCTCCCGTCTGCAGGCACGTGAGTTGCCCGCTCGTCCTTCGTATCCCGAGGTGTCGTTTGCCGGCAACCCCACCAAGCACTACAATCTGGGTTACAACCCGCAAGTGGCGTGGGTGTACCAGGGTGTGAAAGAGGGCGATCCCGACGAGGATGTACTGGAGTTTGTATGCTACCTGCTCTACAACGGTACCACCGGTCTGCTGGACAAGGTGAACACCAAGGGTGACGTACAATTTGCCGGCGTGTTCAACGACTCGCGTCGTAACTCCGGTCGCATCATCATCGAGGCAGTACCCTACTATGACGCCAACCAGCAGATGTACGAGTCGGACAAGGCTACCAAAGCCATCATCATGCGTGAGGTGGACAAGATCAAACGCGGTGACATCGACGAGTCGCTCATCGCTAACGTAAAGCGTATGTATGCCCAGGCGGAGAAGATGACCAACGAGTCGCCGGAGGCTAAGATGCAGGCACTGGTAGAATGCTTCACCTACGGCATCGACAAGGAAGAGCTCTTCACTGCCAACGAGAAGATCCAAGCGCTTACCAAAGCGGAGATCGCGCGCGTAGCGAAGAAATACTTCGACGCTCCGTATATGACCATCTCGTTCGACGAGGATACCAAGACCCCGAAGGCCAAGACGCTGCCGAAGCCGAACATCAAACCGCTCGATCCGGTGAAAGATGCCAAGACGGCGTATGCCGAGGCTTTCCAGAAACTGCCGAAGGGTGAACTCAAGCAGACCTTCAACGACTTCAACGACGTGCAGGTTAGCTCGCTCGGCGAGAACGTGAAGCTCCACTATACGGCTAACAATAAGAACGATATCTTCTCCCTCACCCTCCGCTACGGCGTAGGTGCACACGAGATGCCGCTGCTGCCTTATGCCGCTGCACTCATGGAGAACGCCGGTATCATGGGTAGCCCTGCTGTTGAGGGTAAGGACTTCGACCAGTTGATGGCCGAGTACGGTGCTTCGGTTAGCTATGGCTGCAACGACTCGTATTTCACGGTGACGATCTCCGGTGAGGATGAGAACTTCAAACAGATCATGAACCGCGTGAGCCGTCAGCTCTTGATGCCGTACCTCGAGGAGAAGCAGATCCTCAATATCAAGGGTTCGGCTTTCGTAAGCCGTCTGACTCGTCAGAAACGTACGGCCGTACAGAAATCCGCGTTGCTGCAATATGCGCTCTACGGCAAGAAATCGTCCTACCTGGATGAGGTGAAGTTCGCCGACATCTGGAATATGGACGGTGTGCAGGTACAACGCCCGTGGCATCGGCCCGCACCTATGCGCTCGACGTGTTCTACTGCGGTACGCTTACGCCCGAGCAGGTAGTGGCCGATCTGCCGCTGACCGAAGGTATGCAGCCGTCTAAGTCGCCGTTCGTGCAGGATCGTCTGACCTATATCAAACCGACCATCATCTTCCTGCCCAACAGCAATGTACAGCAGGCCGACCTGTATTTCTACATCAACGGTCGTCCGTATGACATCGCTTCGGATGTGGCTTCTGATGCGTTCAACCAGTATATGTCCGGTGGCTTCACGGGTGTCGTACTCAACGAGATCCGCGTGAAACGCTCGATGGCCTACACGGCCTATGGCGTGGATGCTACGCCTTCGCTGCCCGGCAAGGAGTGCTATTTCTACGGCTACGTAGGTACGCAGAGCGACAAGGTGGCTGATGCTATCAATGTATATATGGACATCCTCAACGACATGCCGAAGGACTCCACCCAGCTCGTAGCCCTCAAGGCCGCGCTCAAGCAGGCACAGCAGACGGCTAAACCGTCGATGCGTCAGAAGGCTGCCACCTTCGAGTACTGGCAACGTCTGGGATACAAAGATGATCCCGCTAAGGTCAATGCTGCGGCTATCGATGCACTCACCTTTGCCGACATCGAGAAGTTCTACGAGGATAATGTCAAGGGCAAACCGGTGACGATCATCCTGATGGGCGACCCGAAGAAGATCGACAAGAAAGCTATCGAGCAGAAAGTGGGTTGCAAGATCACTACCGTCTCGCCGGCTAAGTTGTTCAACTCGGTTGACGAACTCTATGACGCAGTCATGTAAAATGACCAACGAAAGTTTTTAAGGTTTATTTCCGAAAAGACTGTAGCCTCTTTGAGGTGTGATTTATTCTAGTAAGGCGCGCTGCAAGCTTGCTTGTGAGCGTGTCTTATTAGACTAAAGCACAAGGCCCGCAGGGCATACAGGATTGGAGGGGTTTTGTATTTTTTTTTCTATTAATAATCAGTATGGAACATAGAAGTGGGTTTGTGAACATCGTTGGTAACCCCAATGTGGGCAAGTCGACGCTCATGAATGCGCTGGTGGGCGAGCGCCTCTCGATCATCACGTCGAAGGCACAGACGACCCGCCATCGTATCCTGGGCATCGTCAACGGCGAGGACTTCCAGATGGTCTATTCCGACACACCCGGTGTGCTCGCGCCTAACTACCGCCTGCAGGAGAAGATGCTGGAGTTCTCGCGCTCTGCACTCGTCGATGCCGATGTGCTGCTCTATGTGACGGAGGTGCAGGACAACCCCGAACGCAATGCCGACTTCCTGGAGAAAGTGAAGCGGATGGCTGCGGCGGGTACGAAGGTCTTCCTCGTCATCAACAAGATCGACCTGACCACCCAGGAGACACTGGAGAACCTGGTGCACTTCTGGCAGAACCAACTGCCGGAGGCGACCGTCTTCCCTATCTCGGCGCAGGAGCGTTTCGGCGTGGCTCAACTCTTCGATGCCATCCGCGAGGCGCTGCCCGAGGGACCGGCGTTCTTCCCCAAGGACCAACTGACCGACAAGTCCGAACGCTTCTTTGTTAACGAGATCATCCGCGAGAAGATACTCCAGAACTACGACAAAGAAATTCCGTATTCCGTCGAGGTCGAGGTAGAATCTTTTATTGATCATTCAGAAGAAAAAATGACCAATGACAAATCACCAATGACCAATCGAAATCTCGTTGAGATTTCTGCAGTCATCTATTGCGAGCGTGAAAGCCAGAAGGGCATCATCATCGGTAAGGCCGGTACGGCGCTCAAGCGCGTCGGTTCGCAAGCCCGCAAGGATATAGAGGACTTCCTGCAGAAAAAGGTCTTCCTCCAATTGTTCGTCAAGGTGGACCGCGACTGGCGTTCCAACACCAACCGCCTCCGCCACTACGGCTACGACTTGTCGTAACCTCCCGACCGTGGGGTGAGGACGCCTCCTTGCTGGAGAGGGATTCGAGAATTGCCGTAGGCAATAATCGTTCGAGCGTAGCGAGATAAGACCCCCCGACCGTGGGGTGAGGAGGCCCTGTCCTCCTCTAAACGAATTAGGGACACCCAAACGGGTGCCCCTATTTTGTTTAAGCGGAAGGAGAGGGATTCGAACCCCCGGTACCTCTCAGTACGTCGGTTTTCAAGACCGATGCATTAGACCACTCTGCCATCCTTCCTTCGCGTTCGGCACTCTCGGACACGGACTGAATCACAGATTCATTAAAGTCCTCGAGGCCTCCGCTCTTCCCCACTGCAAACAGCCCTACGGGCTTGGTTTACATCGGGGACCCCGGGTTTTTAAGGGTACTCGGGATTTCCCTTGGATGTTCGGCACTCTCGGACACGGACTGAATCACAGATTCATTAAAGTCCTCGAGGCCTCCGCTCTTCGGTCGGAATATCGCTTCGCTAGCATTCCTCCCGAGTTTTCACACCAGCGATGTGAACCAACAAAGTGTTCGCAGCGCTGAAAGGAGGAAGTGCGAGTCGCTTTAATTCGCAGGCGAATTCGTTAGACGAGCCACTTCCGACGCGAAAGCGGGTGCAAAAGTACTGCTTTTTTTTTACATACGCAAACTTTTGGGTGCTTTTTTGATTTTTTAGCCGTATTTCTTATATTTTCTTCTTATACGCCCGAATCCGATTCCGTCATGTTCCACCCTTGGCATACATGCCAGGCCCTTCTTTTGTTGTTTAAGGGGGATTGCCTTTCGTAATTACGAAAAATTATCACGTTTATTTGTTTATGTCATTTTTTTTCAGTAACTTTGCACGCAAAATGCGTGCAGATGGGAAGTACGAGATGACAAGAATCTTAAAAACACACAGATAAAATGGCTAACACACTTATTGTCCAAGGAACGGAAGTTACCGTTATCAAGATTCATACAGAAGATTATATCTGCTTGACGGATATGCTAAAGGCAAAAGACGGTGATTTCTTTGTTACGGATTGGTTGCGTAACCGTAATACATTGGAATATATCGGGATCTGGGAGAAAGTGAATAACCCTGATTTTAATTATGGCGAATTCGCCACAATTAGAAATAATGCGGGTCTTAATAACTTCAAAATCAGCGTAAAAGAATTCGTGGAGCGCACGGGAGCCATTTGCCTTCAAGCTAAAGCCGGTCGTTATGGCGGTACTTATGCCCATAAGGATATAGCTTTTGAGTTTGCCATGTGGATTAGTCCGACATTCAAATTTTATATTGTCCGTGATTACCAGCAACTTAAAGAGAAAGAGCAAATTGCATTAAACTGGTCTGTAAAACGCGAACTATCAAAAATTAACTACCATATTCACACAGACGCCATCAAGGCAAACCTTGTGCCTGAAGAAATAGACCAATATCATCGTTCGCTTATCTATGCCAACGAAGCCGATGTGCTCAATGTGGCATTATTCGGAATGACCGCCAAAGAGTGGCGCGATGCACACCCGGATGATAAGGGTAATATTCGCGATTATGCGACTATCAACCAACTGATCTGCTTGAGCAACATGGAGAACCTGAATGCGGTGTTTATCAATGAAGGTATGCCGCAACAAGAAAGATTGCACAAACTCAATCAGATAGCTATTCAGCAAATGACCGTATTGGAGAACGTAGGAGCAAAGAAGATTTTGAACGCATAATTTCAAGAATTAAGAAAATTCGCTTGCGCAATAATCGTGCCCTTGCGGCTAAGACGAATTATTGCACCTTGGATGTCGGTTTTTATCGGATGAGATGGCTGTTTAGTACGTAGGCGCGGAGCCAGGAGTCGATGTCGTCGATGTCGGGATTGACGTGCTTGCGGACGATCTGACGGCGGTGGTAGATGGTTTGTTTCTGCACATTGAGCAGAATACCCATATCCGGGTCGGACGCGCCAATGATAGTAAGGATAGCAAACTGCATGTCCGATTCAGTCAGTTGCGGATAGTCTTTGCGCAAGCGGCTGATGGCTCCGTCCAAAGCAGTGTCCACGGATGCAATCAGTTCATCGAGACTCTCTTTGCTGAGCGTCAGTTGCTCGTCCCGATAGGTCTGCAGCCATTTTGGGAACTCGGGTTCGTCACCGCGCAAGCGTTGTAACTCCATCTCTCGCGTCAAGTTCACTTTCTGTTTGAGCCGTTCCAATGCCAGTTGGAGCTGCTGCGCGTATTTGTCTTGCAGGGCTTGTAAGGCGGCGGCTTGTTCTCGTCTGCGTCTTTTCCAGTAGCGCCATAACACCAAAGCCAAGGCTAATGCTAACGCCAGCGCCAAGGCTAATGCCATTGATATTTTCCTTTGCCACCTCTTTTCCCGCTGTGCTTCCTGTGCCAGTTGTTGCTCACGCGCGACATCATAATGTAACGCAAGCGCGTACGTGCGTGCGCCCGCGTCGCGTTGCAGTTCTTCTATCTTGCGGTCGTATAAGTCAAGTAGCACCTCGTAGGCTTTGTTCGACTTACCTTGCTGCCGTAACACTTTGCTTTGCAGATAGGCATAGCTCTGTTCGAACCAATAGGCATAAGAGGAATCTTTAGGCTGGAGCCGCTCCAGATAATAAGCCGCAGAGTCCGTGGCATGTTGCGCCAACAGTAGTTCTACTATCTCCGAATAACGTGCGGGTGATCCGAACTCATCGGCTAAACGGCGGCACACTGCCAGGCGTTGCGGCACACTGTCCGGATAACATAACTGATAGCGATAGGCATCTATATCCAATTCCAACAACTCATTGTCAATGGCTTGGGCATTGCGTTTTGCTTGTGCGAAATACCATAAGACACTATCTCGCGGTGCGTCTGTCAGCGCCATGGTACGTGCAATATCGCGGTAGGCGCAAGTCAGATATATAGCATCGCTATTCGGATTAAGCAACGGTATCGCTTTGCGATAGTAGTTCTGCGCAATGTCGTACAGCATTTCACTCTCGGATGTATTGCCTAAACGGAACCACGTCAGTCCTAATAACTGATCTCTCCGCGCGGACTGCGGAAGGTTCGTTAAAATCTCTTCGGCTTGCTTCAAATAAGTAGTAGAACTTTCGTATTGGCTACTACTGTTAGAAGATATTCCCTGACGGTAAAATTCTTCTGCTTCCCGAAGCCTATTTTGGTCGTTTTGAGAGGAGAAACGGCAACTCTGCAAGCAAAAAATCAAGCAAAAAATGCCCCATCCAAGACCTCGTACAACTTTATTTTTTGTCATAATTTATAATCTATTGATTTTAAGTGTGTTACAAAACGCTCAAAATAGGGGTCGTACAACTGCTAAATTTGCACATGTCAGAAAAAAGCAGTACCTTTGCACTCGAATTCGAAACATGTTTTGATGTGCAAAATTACAACAAAATTTTAACATCTGCAAATTATGAAAAAGAAAAATGTTTTTTGTCTGCTTTTTGTAGCCTTTTTACTATTAAAAGGAACATGTGCCTACGCGCAAAGGGTTTTTATTGACAGCGTTTATTATACGCTGGACACTACTGCTATGACGGCACAAATCGCGGTACAGAGTAACAACACCGCTTTGGGTGACATTGTTATTGGTGACACAGTGACCTATGAAGGAGCACATTACGCGGTTACGAGTATGGCAAACAGCGCATTTTCCGGATGCAATCAACTTACATCCATTGTATTGCCACAAACTCTGCGTAATTTAGGGAGAGAAGCATTTTTGCAATGCACGAATCTTACCTCCTGTATTATTCCGGACAGTACGATCACAGAGATTCCTTTTGAGGCGTTCTTGAAGGCAGGACTCATTGAGTTCCGCGTGCCGGAAGGCGTGACATATATAGAACAGCGTTCGTTCGAACAGATGCCTAACTTGCAGCGCGTACAACTTGCTAATTCGGTGAAATCAGTTAGTCCGTGGGCATTCTATATATTAGACGCGCTTCAAGAGCCGATTTACAACGACAGCATGTTTGTGTTGATGCCGATGAATTATCAAGGTGCCTATACGATACCGACGGGCATTCAGGTGATTTACAAGAGTGCATTCTACGGCTGTACAAAAATTACGAGCCTTACCATCCCGGAAGGCGTGAAGCGTATTGAGCACTACGGATTAATGTTCAGTCTCAATGCAGTCATTAAAACGCTCCATCTACCGGCTTCGTTGGAATATGTTACTCCAGGGGCGATTTTTGGCGGATCATTACGGAAAATCTCCGTTGCGGAAGGCAACACGCACTACACCACTTGGAACAACATGCTTATGACTATCAACATGGATACCGTAATATGTTGTCCGGCGGCAATAAATGCCGCTTACACTTTGCCGGAAAGTGTCGTGCATGTTGCTGCTAGTGCTTTCTCTGTTTCCGCAGTTGATCTGACCATGACCAACGTGCGCTCTATCGGCGAATACGCTTTCGAGGCCAACAGCCTTGGAAAGTATGACAGCAACAGACATTATGTCATACCTGAAACGGTGGAAGAAATAGGCGACGAGGCATTCTACCGCTCTTATTCCATGGAGCAGGTAACGATACCTTCCTCGCTAAAACAGATGGGGGAACAGGTATTTGCTGATAGTCCGAAGCTCAAGAAAGCAATCATCAACAGTCCCATGATCGGTAAAGGACAATTCCGAATCTGCAATAATCTGGAAATCATTGAGATAGGCGACAGTCTCAGAGAGATAGGCGCTTATGCTTTCCATAAATGTCCCGCACTATGGTACATCCGGATGCCGAAAGCCAACGCGCACTTCCGTGCGATAGACGGTGTGCTCTATTCGGCAGACACGGCAGCTTTGGC